>Ga0154466_1129_pt1 | contig 9687 bp, 8 predicted proteins | sample RifGroC2_FD_105659 | JGI IMG/M metagenome (GOLD analysis project Ga0154466, IMG submission 105659) | Verrucomicrobia bacterium GWC2_42_7 | reverse complement strand
AGTTGCTTTTTGACCAAAGGTACGTTAGCACTCGGCAAATCAATTTTGTTGATGATAGGAATGACCTCCAATCCTTGATTCATGGCCAAATGCGCATTTGCAACCGTCTGAGCCTCAATACCTTGCGCAGCGTCTACCAACAGCAATGCCCCTTCACAAGCAGCAAGACTTCGAGAAACTTCATAGGAAAAGTCAACGTGTCCGGGAGTATCAATCAAATTCAAAAGGTAAGGTTTCCCATCGGGAGCGACGTAATTCATCGACACGGGGTGACATTTTATTGTAATCCCCCTCTCCCTTTCGAGATCCATGGAATCCAAAAGCTGCTCCTTCATCTCCCTCTTCTGGATAGTGTTCGTCCTCTCCAATAAGCGGTCCGATAACGTCGTCTTCCCATGGTCAACGTGAGCTATAATGCAGAAATTCCTGATTGAATCTAAATTCATAAATAGTTATGTAAAATTTGCTAGGACGATGGGGAAAAAACCCCTTTTTGAAAATGAGTTATTTGCGCAAAAATAAGATTTTTAAAATTTTAACTTTGAGCAAAGCACTCTTGCCTGTCCAATTAAAGAAGCTTTAACTTTAGAGATGTCCAAATTTTCGCTGTTTTAGGGCAATTATTCACAATAAAGAACAGAATGTACTTTACCAGTTTACTATAGTCAACTCTATTGGAAATCGAAACATGGACTCCATTTTTTAATCCCCCTAATTCCTTTCTTTGTTTTTTCAGGAAACACAAAAAAGTTAGACACCTCCGCAAACCCTTTCCTTAAAAAAAGAAAGGATTCCTTCGCAAAAAGGAAATCGATTGATTTTCTTTTTGCGAAATAACTCCTTTTCGGAAAGAGGCTTGAGGAAAAATGCTTTTAGGCGACTATTAGTTTTTTTCCAAAACTTCCACCTCAATTCGCAAGTGCAAGATCGGCATGTTCTGCAAGGGAGGCCACTTTTATGTTTTTATCAATCCTCTTGGCGAGTCCCATCAGTACAGCGCCTGGGCCACATTCGTAAAATTGTTCAATACCGAGGGATTGAGCGTTTCGCATACAGTCTTCCCAGAGGACCGAAGAAACAACCTGCTTAACTAAAGCACACTTGATATCTTCTGGTTCCGAAACCTGTTGTCCGGTAGTATTTGTGAACACAGCAATCTCTGGCTTACGGAAAGTGATTTTTTGTAAAAAATTTTCGAATTCCTTGCGAGCAGGTTCCATCAAGCGACTATGATAGGCTCCCGCCACTTTTAGTGGAACCACCATCTTGAATTTCATCTGCTTCGCCTTTTCGATTGCCACTTCAATCTTTGATTTTTCTCCCGAAATAACGATTTGTCCAGGACTATTCAGATTGGCCATATCCACATCACATTCGAGACAAAGCGCTTCCACATCAGCACGTTCGCCACCAATAAGGCTTGCCATAGCGCCCTGCATAGACTCACATGCATCTTGCATGAGTTCGCCTCGCTTAGCTACAATCTGCAACCCCGTTTCAAAGTCATATACATTGGCGGCAGCCAGAGCCGTTAGCTCCCCTAAACTCAAACCCAAAGCAACTTTCAACCCCTGCAGCTGACCGGACCTTCTAAGAACCTCAACAAAGGAAAAACCAACAACATACAATGCAGGCTGGCAAACACGAGTCTCCGTCAGCGTGCCTTCAGGTCCCTCAAAACACGCCCCTTTCAAATCAAACCCTAATACCTCGTTAGCTCTGTTAAAAATCGCTTTCGCTCCCTCTGTATTATCATACAACGATCGGCCCATGCCTACCTTCTGGGCCCCTTGTCCGGAAAATAGTAATCCTTTATTCATCCCATCCACACAAACGAATTACCTTTTTTTTTCAATCAAATTTTTTCTGACCCCTTTCGAAAAAAAGTTCTGTTCATTATGCGCGAAACTAATTTTAAAAAATTAGTTTCGCGCAAACAGGTCATTATTTATTCCTGCTCTCAAAAGTCGTTTTTCTAAAGAAATAGGTTTTTTTAGAGGAGGCCATATTTATAGTAAAATGTATTTAGAGACGAGGCGTTTTACTCCCTTCCCATATAGCATAAGACATTAAAGAAAGGTTTTCGCGATTTCCAAAGAAAAGCGATTATCGCCCAAGAAAAATCTAGCGATTTTTCCTGGGCGAAGGAATTTGTTTTGTAATAACTTTAATGTCTTATGCTATAGTCTCCCGCAGAAAGATGTTAGTTTAAGATTTCGAGAAGGCGGACAAGCTGAGTGCAAAGGAGCGTACATACGTACGTGACTGAGCACGAATGCGCAGTCCAACACACTCGAAACTTAAAATAACATCTTTCTGCTTTTAGGAAACAAATCCCTTGACTAAACCCAAAAGCGCAACATGTTTTATACAAAGTCCCCATAGTTCAAAGGACAGAACCGCGGTTTCCTAAACCGTTAATCCGCGTTCGAATCGCGGTGGGGGCGCCATTTTTCGTTAACCAATGAAGATGGGACTCCTCTAAAAAACCTATTTTTGAAACATAGGCTAGTTTTGAAGTAAAAGAGACTGATTAACTTCATGGCGGCGTAGCTATTTTTTTAAAATTAATCACGCGCAGTATCTCCTTTTCGAAAGCTTTAGAGAAATGTATTGACAGTCGAGACGCTTTTGCGGTTCTCATCGAAAGATCCAATGGCCTAAATTTATTTGGCAATCAAAATCTGCAAGATTTTGATTGCCAAATCATTGGGTTTTCTTGGGAAGGTTGCGGAAGGCATCAGTTCTATTTTTGAGAAGGCGGACAAGGCGAACACAACCGAGCGTACACACGTACGTGAGGAAGCGTGAGGCCGCCGTCCAACACACTCAAAAATTTGAACTCATGCCTTTCGCCGGAAACCCTCCCTTTTCTTCCCTCAAAAAGAAGGGTTTCCGCATCTCGATTTTCAATGCAATTAATTATATTTTCCCAAAATCCTCGAGTTTTTGAAAAACCTCGGCCGTTAACAAAAGAATTTACAAAAGGGAGTGGGTTGGATAGGATGAGGTTATGGTGGATGTAAGAGAAGACTTTTTCAGCTTAGGGAAGATCCGTGGATTTTATAGTCAAACGTATTGAAAATGAATACAGTATTTTGTTTTGGGACGTCTTCCCATTCATCGCATAATAAAAACCATAAAATTTTGATTATGCGATTATTAAAAGGGTTTCCGCGTATCTATTCTCTATGCTATTTACTATACTTGGGTAATCCTTGTTTTTCTTTAAAAATTATCAGGAAAAACGCTTTTCAAGGACAATTATTTTACTCAAAATTCCTTTATATCATGTTTCTGTTTTTGAATTTCTGTTCTTTTGGATTCGCAGGGAATTTAGAGACTTTTGAAGAATTTCATGTTCAGGAAAAGACTTATTATAAGGTCAAGATTCGCGAAATAACTGAGAACTCTATTATTATTATTCATTCAAAAGGGATTAGCCAAATTTCAAAAAATGAGCTTTCCCCTGAATTGAGGAACCGGCTTTCCGTTGCGGCAAACTCGAATGCAAGGGTGAATGTGGTTGCTTCAGCTCCTCAATCCCAAGACCTATCTCCATCAGTCGGAAACTTTTTTAGAAAACAAACCGATTTAAGCCAAAAAATTTTGACAAAATTTGGCTCTGCGCCCAGATTGGCAAACAAAGTAGATTTTCGCCCTCAATTTAATGCATTGGGAATCGGTGCCAAAAATCAAGGATTCCGGCCTAGTTGCGTGGTTTTTTCCGTGATCGGGGCTCTGGAATACGAAGAATCGATATTACGTGGACACCTATGCCGCTATTCTGAAGAATATCTAATCTGGGCCACCCGAAAATCGTTAGGTTTGGATAATAAAAAGAAAAGGCAAGACGAAGACGAAGGTTTTAACCTAGTGGAAGTAACGCAAGCCCTTAAAACTTATGGAGTTCCATTAGAGGAGGAAATGGCCTACAACCCTTCTGGCGATAATGAAATTAAACAACCTTCCGCCGAGATTATCAAAAAATCCTCCCTTACACAGAATATTAATCCGTTTATGATAACAGGTCGCTCTCCAGAGGATCAAATTGATAATATCATACATGCATTAAATGAAGGAATCCCTGTTGTTATAGGGCTCCGCTGGCCAGACACATCTCCAGAGGTCCTAGCACAAGTAGCGACACTGGATGATCAAAGTACAAATAAAGGAGGATACCACGCTGTCTTATTAGTGGGTTACGAATGTAAAGATCATAACAAACCAAGCTTACATCTCATTTTCAGAAACTCCTGGGGTATTCAGTGGGGCAGAAGCGGCTACGGATTCATCTCATTTAACTACCTCTGCAAAAATCTCAACTCCGCTGTCTTTTTTTGCCTGCAGCCTAAATAATAATTTTATAACGTTAATCGCAGCTAACAAAAACAGTTATTCCCTTCAATACAAAAATGTTATAGTTAATAGCATTGAGAATAGATACGCAAAAATCCTTCTTTCTGAAGAAAGAAAGGTTTCCTCGCAGTTTTTAGAGGTCCCCGCCTTTTTTCCCTTAAAAATGAAGGTTTTTGGATGTGTCAGTTTTTACTGTGGCAGGGAACTTTTATAATTATTTTACGAACAGGGACAAGTCCCGCGAGGGGAGCATGGCCATCATTGGGAAAAAACAGAGCAAATTGACCAGGTTTTAGCGTCATCCAAAAATCGGGTTTATCATGAAAAAAGCCGATATCTCGTTCTGCATTATAAGGCTCCTTTTCTTCCTTCATTTGGTGCAACGACTTCCATCCTATTTTTTCGCATCCACTTACTACATATTGAATGTCAATAAACTTTCTATGCACCTCCAAAGGAGAATTATCTTCTCCGCGTCCGTGTACCGATTCGATAATCCCAACCAGAGCCGCATCAGAATAGATACAATCATCCTTAATTTGCTTATCTATAGACAAATCAATCTCTGAATTCATTGAATGTTGAGCAACCCCTTTTCCCACAGAAACTTCTTCCCGGAACCGCTCACCGACAATGGGCTCCCTTTTAATCAATTGCTCTAAATAAAGAAAAGCTCGCTTGAATAATGGATGCATTTGATAATACATCTCAGCACATACTAATTCATCTAATATCATATAGACACCAATAATGGATAGGAAAAACAGTTATATATAGTAAATAACATTGAGAATCGATACGCGGAATCCCTTCTTTCTGAGGTGAAGATGTCCCAAAACAAAATACCGCATTCATTTTCAATACAATTAACTATACAATGTATTGGCTTCCAATAAATTCAATAAATTTTTCAAAACTCTGTTCTTTGCCATGAAAATTTTTCAAAAGATTTTTTCCCGTGCGATCATCTATTTTTCGAAAAAGCAATTGGGAAAAATTGCGCTTGGCAGTTTTGCAAAAATGTTATTTAATACATAAAAAAGAAAACAATAGCTTGACGGTTTGGGGAGAGTATTCTATTAATTCTGACTTCTTATTTAAGATTGCAATTCATTAACAAATAAAACAATTAAGATAAAGTAAGACAATGGCAGTTCCAAAGAGAAAACAATCAAAGCAAAGAAGCCGTAAACGTCGTGGAGCAAATCAATTCAAGGCTCCGCTATTGGCTATAGACCCGACAGATGGTTCCCCTTGCATGCGTCACCGCGTGAATCCAAAGACGGGAACGTATCGTGGTCGCCAAGTTATTACGGTTGAGGCGTAATCGCTTTAAAGAGCTTTTTATTTTATATGAGCAATGGTCCTGCTGCTAGTGCTCTCGCGATTGATGCAATGGGGTCCGACTTGGGACCCGCTGAAGTTGTTGAGGGAGTGTCTTTGGCATTAAGAAGTTTTCCCGAAATTCGGAATCACATCATATTAGTGGGAGACAAAACCGTATTAGGGCCACTTGTTGATAAAAAGAAACTCGAAAAGTACGCGAAAATTAGCATCCATCATGCGTCTGAAGTGATAGGGATGGATGAAAAGCCAATACAGAGCCTGAAGAACAAGAAAGATGCTTCAATGCTTAGGGCAATTGACCTCGTCAAAGACGGAGTAGCCCAGGCTGTATTAAGCTGTGGAAACACAGGGAGTCTGATGGCTGCGGGTACATTGCGCCTACGGACGTTGCCCGGGGTGGAAAGACCTGCACTCGCAATCGTAGCTCCCACAAAGGATCATAATTTTGTCTTATTAGATGCGGGAGCAAATCCGGAATCTAGCCCCAAGAACCTTGTCCAGAATGCCATATTGGGTTACAATTATGGTAAGGTTGTATTGCACAATGAACGACCGAGAGTCGGGTTGTTAACAATAGGGACAGAAGAAGGGAAAGGAACCGAGCTCATCAACGAGACCCATTCACTCTTAAAGCAAATGGGGTCAATGATTGATTATAAGGGCCTCATTGAGGGATTTCAAGTATTTGATAATCATGTCGATGTTATTGTTTGTGATGGATTTGTTGGGAATATTGTGCTAAAAGCATGCGAGTCCTTGATAAATAACATGAAATCCTATCTCAAAAAGCGTTTGCAAGAGAATCCTTTGAGATGGATGGGCGCATTGTTAGCAATGGGTGCCTTCAAGGACATGAAAAAGCAGTTCAGCACTGAGCGCTATGCAGGATCTCCTTTATTGGGATTGAAGGGCATTGTGGTAAAGGCTCACGGTTCGAGCAATAGGCATGCAATTATGCACGCCATTCATCTGACCCACAAGATGTTGCATCGAGAAATGAACAACCGAATGTTAGCTGATATACAAACCGCTAATGACATCATGAATCCTAACAACCACAGCGTGGATGTGCGATGAGCTAAAGTACATTAACCCCAAAATTAATATAGACGCTAATAGCGTATTTTTTTAATGAAGCACCCTTCCGAACACTCGGTTATATTTAAAGGTCTCGGGGCCTATTTACCAAAGAATAAGCTGACGAATAACGAATTAGCTCAAATGGTAAATACATCCGATGAGTGGATCCGTACGCGCACAGGAATCGTAACACGGCATATTGCGCAAACGGAAGAGAAGACGTCAGATATGTGTACTGAAGCAGCGCGCCTTGCATTAAAAAATGCAGGACTGCAACCCTCTGATATTGACCTCATTATTGTTGCAACCGTTACATCCGACAAAATTTTCCCTTCTACAGCTACGATCGTCCAAAAAAATCTCGGATTAGGCCCTGTACCAGCATTTGATTTGGAAGCCGCCTGCTCTGGATTCTTGTACGCAATTGACGTTGCACTGTCCATGATGGTGCGTTCTGCGACTTACAAAAATGTCCTAGTAATAGGAGGAGAAAAGCTTTCAACAATTGTAGATTGGACCGATCGTTCAACGTGTGTACTATTTGGCGATGCTGCAGGAGCGGCAGTGTTGAGCAAGGTCAACGAAGCCAGAGTAGGTATTATAGAATCTGTATTAGGCGCTGATGGGTCAAATGCAGAACTCTTGCACGTGCCAACCGGAGGCATAGCAATGCCAACCTCTAACGACGTTAATAAACCTTTCATCAAAATGAATGGGAAAGAGGTATTTAAGCATGCGGTGAGGGTAATGGAAAAAGTCGCTCGCGATGTTTTGAGCCAAACAGGGATTGACATCAAAGATATAGACTGCGTCATTCCACACCAAGCGAACCAACGAATAATAGAATCGCTGGTTGAACATTTAAAACTATCTCCCGAAAAGGTATTTATCAACTTAAGTAAGGTAGGAAATACTTCTGCTGCGTCAATTCCGCTTGCCTTATTCGATGCAATTCAAGAAGGTAGAATAAAGAGGGGGAACTGGGTTTTGTTGGTTGCATTCGGAGCAGGCTTAACTTGGGCTTCAACACTTATTAAATGGCATTAATATGATTCTTAGAAAAAACATAAAACTAACCAGACTAATAGCAATTTGCCTTCCTCTGGTCATAGGGGCATCCTCATTTGGTGCAATTAAGATATTTTCACTTGCTTCCCAACAGCAAAAAGAGGAAGAGCAAAAGCAAGCGGCTCAATCGAAAGCAATAGAGACCCCTACCCCATCAGAACCTGCAAAAAAGCAAGATTCCTGCGTAAATAAAGAAGACCTAGATCCCAAATTAAAAGAAGAAATTAATAAGCTTTATTCCAAGACGTTGAGTGAATTCCATGCGCTGGAACAACTAAAAAAAGCCATGGATTTTCAGAACAAAAAAGAGTATGGAGCTGCACTCAAAATTTATAAAGAACTCATAAAAAAGCACCCATCAACATACTTATCTGCGGAATCTTATTTTCAATGTGGCAAAATTTACATAGCAAAAGCAGATTACAACGATGCCTTTAAAGCTTTTGATGAAATTATTAAAACCTATCCTGACTACCCCAATTTCAATGCAGTCATTGCGGAACAATTTCACGTTGCATCCCTTTTGATGCAAGGCAAAAAGCCACGCTTATTCGGAATATTCCCCGGCATATTTAAAGATTACGACTCTGCCATAAATTATTTTGAAGGTGTTGCAAAGAACGCACCTTATAGCGAGTTCGCTCCCAAGGCGCTTATTTTTAAGGCTGAATTAGCTGAAAAGCACGGCAAAAAAGAGGATGCTATCGATGCCCTTGATCGTGTTGTCAACGACTACGCCCACACCGAGGACGCCGCCGATGCCTACCTTCGTCTTGCAGATTTACATGCTTCTTTAGTCCAAGGCGCTGAATACGACCAAGGGGCCACTCGCGAAGCTATCAGCTATTATGAAGATTTCATTACTCTTTATAAAAATGATCCCAGAACCTCACGTGCGGAAGCAGGTTTAAAGAAGATGAGGGAAATTTACAGTAATAGCCGACTACTCATTGGCGACTATTTCTATTACCGCCGGAACAACAAACATGCCGCTCTTATTTTCTACAAAGATGCCATCTCTGTCGCACCAGAAGCCGCTACTACAGACACCGCAAGGTCCCGAATCCAATCGATTAAAGACGGGATCGAACCTCCAAAGTCATTCATCGACAGGCTCTTTGGACGTCCCAAAGACGACACGGTAAAAGACTTTATCGATGAAGCCAAATTGGAACAACTTGCTAACGAAAAATTTAGCACCACAGGGGAAAAGCAAACAACTCCTGGCTCATTTGCAAAACAAACTGAAACCGATCTCAAGACTCCCGATAGCAAGTTCGTCGAAGAGCCCAAAGCTCCCGAAGGCAAAAAGTACTCTAGCCTCATCGAAACACCCAAACCTTCAAGAAAAGCAAAAAAGAATTAGCTTTTTGATTGGAGACGGTAGCGGAAAATTGTTTTGCCCTCCCCTGTGCAGAAAGGGATTGTTATAGCATAGGGGCTCCAATCATAGGAAGTTTATAGTTAATGTTATTGAGAAGCGAGATGCTTTTTCGGTTCGTATCGAAAGGTGTAATGATCCAAAGCAATTTGGCGACAAAATCTGTAAGATTTTGTCGCCAAATTGCTTGTTTTCCTTGGAAAGGTCAAAGAAACCCTTCTTTTTTACCTCAAAAAAAAGGGTTTCCTCGCCTCTATTCTCAATCTGTTTAACTATAAATTGGAAGAATTCAGGTTCTTAACTATTTTGGAGGTCGAATTCCTACGTAAACATCAAGGATAGTATTATTTAAATCGAGACTACGTTGGTCATAAATTTCGAAATCAGCAACATAAGATCTTTCCCCTCCAAGATCAGAAGGATTCATTTTCCAGATATGCTTCCACATTTCG
>Ga0154466_1127_pt1 | contig 9847 bp, 7 predicted proteins | sample RifGroC2_FD_105659 | JGI IMG/M metagenome (GOLD analysis project Ga0154466, IMG submission 105659) | Verrucomicrobia bacterium GWC2_42_7 | reverse complement strand
ACCGTGATTCAGGCGACGTTAAGTAAAAACGTTTTTTCTCTCCAGGTGCGAAGCCATCCGTGAATGAAAGATTAAATAATTGGAGCCCATCACCCGTTATATCAATTGAAGAATCGCGCTGACCTGCTCGACTCTTCCCATTTTCGATCTTTATGAGGACGGGGCTAGAAGACGAACACTTTAAAAGATAATCATGTTTGGCAAGAGCTACAGAATAAGGATTCCACAGCTCAAAACCAATAAGATGGTGCAAATTAACAAAATATTTAACATCAGGAGGAATACCTTTTGTCTCTAAACTAAAGCGAAAACCAAGGAAGACATCGGTAAGAATTGGATAAACACCTTTGGGAGAAGGAAGCTGTTTCTCGAGTAAAGGTTTTTCCTTTTCAAGGGGCGATAAAGAGAACGGTAGCCTAGGGAAGGGATCCACCTCTCTCTTGAAATCCGCACAAAAGTCTTTCAAAAAACTCCATCTTGGGGGAGGGGGGAAATCCGATGTTTTTGTAAAAATATCTTCTTCTCTCTCATAATCCTTAAGGAAAGCCAGGAAATCTTTCTTCAGTCCCCCACTCACGGGGTTTGTTTGCAATCCCATACGCGACACGTGCCAATCCCTCAAACCTTCTGACAGGGTCGTTGCCTTTTCATCCTCTCCTCCCAAGGGCGGAAGAGGTTTGCAAGAATACCCCAAATGAGTACACCCTCCCGGGCCCTCTTCAAACTCTATTTCTCTTTGGATATGAACAGCATCTGTTACTGCATTATCCCGTCCAAACTCATTTTGCAATTCATTCAATGCCAAGTTCAACACACTCATTGCTTGTTGACGAACAATCGCTTGCCTTAATCGAACATGATCCAAATTCGCCTTATTATCGATAAGCCCTAACAACCCCATCACCAATATCCCCATCACGCCCACAATGGAAATAACAAAAATGAGAGAAAAACCTCCTTTCCCATAAAAAGTTACCTTCGGTGAAAATGTATGACTTTCCCAAAGTGGTTTCTCCAACTCCCTTGCCCCAAAGGACTTCCCTTCGCTAAAAATATTCTTCTTTGCTTTTGAGAAAAAAAGGGTTTTTAGGCACGCCCAAGTTGCCAAGAAGAAGGTTATACGCATAACTGTATAGTTATGCGTAAATTCAATAAAACATCAATATTGCTTTCAGAAACGTCTTCTCGCCTCTTTATAGCATGCTGCAAAAGAGAAGCGACAAGTTGCGAAAACCTTTCTTTTCGCGGGAAAAGAAAGGTTTTCGCACTTTCCAAAGAAAAGCGAATGTCGCCTCAGTAAAATCCTAAAAATTTTCTTCGGCGAAAGAAAAGGAGTTGTAGTTATTTAATTGCAGGATGCTATAACGACGAAGTGCAAGAGAAAAACTTGGACTCCTCTAAAAATTTCTCTTTTAGAAAAACGTTTTTGAGGCACAAGAATAAACAATAGCTTACTTGCGAGTAACATGTTATTAAAAAGCGTGTTACTCGCATAACCTCCTCTTCTGAGGGGGGGCCGTGGGAGGACGTGCTTTTGAAGGACCCAAAGGGGATCCCTCCTTAGAAAAAAAGATACTTCCTATCTAACATAGAAATTTTCGTTGCAAAAAAAAGGGCAATTGTGATAAATTGGGAGAATGAGGAGAATTTGGCCCTTGCAAAAGTTTATTTTGTTGCTGATCTCGGTTTTTGTAATTTTACCTATTCATGCGAATAAGGTCAGCAAGGACGAAGGCAGCAAATTGATAGGGTATGCAAAAATTAGGGGCGTACCTGCTGTATCTGATAAAATTATAAAAACGATCAAGCAGTTACAAACAAACCAGACATGTGAAACGTTTTTGTTTTGGGCCTTGACGCCGTTTGGGTATCCAGATTATCCGGGTCTCTCGAAGGAGGATAATTCTACCATTTTTTTCTTTAAAGATACAGAAAAGGATAAAACGCCATTTGTCATTGTAGCGAAGTTTCTGAAGGAAAGCGTTGTACGCAAGCAACTCACCGAAAACGGCTTATTCCTAAACAATGAGGGAGACTACACGTTTATTTCTACTGATTCGACTATTTTTGAGCGGATAAAAAACAAACGTCTATTGATAGATTTTAATAAACAAAGCATCAACACAGACATCAAACTGAAAATTTATATTTCGGGTTTTCATTCAAAAATAGAAAGTTCAAAAGAAGGGTTGCTAAGCGATCTTACGCTCAAAAACTTTTTCCCTTTTTTCACTCGTTTTTTTGAGGAGTTAAAATCAGTTAAATCGGTCGCCTGGGGTTTGAATGTTGATGATCAACAAATGTCTATAGCACAATTAATAAAGGCATTACCTAAGACTGAATTATACAAGTTCCTGTCCCAAAAAGTCGGAGATACTTCTATAGATTGGGCGAGGCACGTAGATGCAGAAGACAATGCACTTTCTTACGTTTCGAAACTGGATACAAAAAGTAACAAGGCTTATACAGATTACTTATTTAAGCTTATCATCGAAGACGCCATTGCTTCTGAAAAAAAGACAGCGCCTTCCGTTGCAAAGACAAAGGAAAGCAAACAGCGGATCTCGGAAACATTAAAGCTTTTGCAGAAGCAGTATAACAAGGTACAAAGCGAAAGTGATGGCACAATTGTTTATTCGGCAAAAGGAAATGGTGACTTTATTTGCATGGGAGGAAAGAACTTTAAGCCTTCCACGCTAACGGAATTCTCTCTCTTTTTCGTGAATACAATTCTTCCAAATTTCATGGACTTAAGTTGCTTAACCTTAGAGGGAAAAGTTGATGAAAAATTTGCAAATTATAAGGGCAACACAATACTCAGAACAGATTTAATAACTACCAAAAAGGAGGCTGTGACCAATAAGATAATCGAAAGCCGCACCTCTACAAGCCACGCAACCGCATCAAAAGGCTATTTTATCATGGGCAATTCCCAGCCAATGATAGAAAAAGCGATTGATAATATCAGCGAAAAAAAGAGTCCAAAAAACAATCTTAGCTCGTTATCCAGATTAGAAAAAAATGCTTTTCTCTCAGCAGCCCTGAATATGGACCAAATAATTAAAGCCAGCCTGGAAGATTTGAGAAAACAAACAAGTCAAAATAACCTTGCGGAAACTATCGCACTTTTAGAGAAAAACCCCACGAGCCCCATAACAATTACAGGGACGATGCAAAACGGTAGTTTGGGTGTAGATGTAGAGATTCCTCTAAATACCATAAAAAGCATAATAAAAACCTTTTCTTCTATTAACCTCAACGAAGTGCCAGAGCCTAGTCCGGAGGTCAATACAGCAGAGAAGGCTTTAGTGCCACAAAAATAAACAAAATATAAAAGTTTGATTAGAGAGCAAAAAAATCCAAAATATCTCTAAAAAAGCAATCCCAAAAAAGGGAGCTTGAAGGAATCGCTTTTGGTCCCCCCCAAAGCGGTTCCCTTAAGCTCTCTCTTTTTATAGTTAAATGCATTGAGAAGGGAGATTCGGAAAACTTTTTCCACGTTTTTTCTCGCGAAAAGAAAGGGTTTCGCACTTTCAGAAAAAATCTTAATTTGATAATCAATCAGTTAAAGAATTTGATCAAACAGATCAAACGGATCAAACGAAACCTTGCATTTTTGTGATATAATAGAAGGCATAACTTTTATAACATTTATATCACATGATACATTTATACCACATAAACAAAAGTATAGCTAATTGCCTTAAAAGGCAGAATTTCTTTGCAAAGGCAAGAAAAGATCTTTTCAACAGGAAAACCGATAGATCTTTTCATGCTTTCTGCAAAATAACTCTTTTTAGGGAAAAGGATTGGAAACACAGCATTGAGGAGACTATTAATTTTTCACCAAACTCCCTATCTAAAAAAGAGGAGCGATATCGAACTCTTTGGAAGCGCATTTTGGCCTCATTAAAATGGCTTCCCCCTTGCATAAAAACCGCTGCCTCAAAATATTCAGTGGAATCCGACATCTTTTATAAAAATTTCAATAGAGACTTGACGGGAGTATTAAAAAGATTTGTATTGATCTGATTCTTTTTAGCCCTCATCGTCTAGTGGCTAGGACATTGGATTCTCATTCCAAAAACCGGGGTTCAATTCCCCGTGGGGGTACCAGTTTTAATTTTCCAAATGGCTCTTGACTTGCCGAGGGTCATTGTTAGCTTCGAGTCCCTTATGGATCACATCATAAGTTCTTTTATAAGGATCACAATGGCTATGAGCCCATTAGCCACGGTTGCAGTATTTATCAGCATGACACCTGACTATACTCCAGAAAGGCGGATTAAGACGGTAGAAGTCAGTTGCATGGTAGCGATGGGGATTTTGCTGTTTTTTGCTATTACAGGCGAGGCTCTTTTATCCATGCTAGGGATTACGATCGATGCTTTTCGTATTGCCGGTGGTATTTTATTATTTGTGATTGGTCTTGAAATGCTTAGAGCAAGAGAGCCAGACGAACAAATTTCTTCAGAAGAAAAAAATATCAGTCTCAAAACGAGGGATATTTCCATAATTCCAGTAGCATCCCCCATGATTGCAGGGCCTGGTTGTATTTCTACAGCCATTATGTGCGCGAATGAGGGATCTCCTATTATAGGCAAATTGCAAGTAAGTGTCTCGATTGTAGGATCGATAGTTTTACTCTACTTTTTGATGCAGATTACATGCAGAGGATCTAAGTGGCTGACCCCCATGATATTGAAATTGAGTTACCGGCTTTCGGGTCTTGTTGTGAGCGCGATGGGCGTACAATTCGTTGTCATTGGCATAATGAAGTGCTTCCATGCCCATATAGCATAAGCAAATTAAGTCATAACAAGTTGCGAAAACCTTTCTTTTCGCGGGAAAAGAAAAAACATGTAAAAATTCGCGCTTTCCCAAGAAAAGCGATAATCGCCCAAGAAAAATCTAGCGCTTTTTCTTGGGCGAGGGAATTTATTTTGTAAGAACTTTAATGTCTTACGCTATATTGACAGTCGAGGCGCTTTTGAGGTTTACATCGAAAAATGCAATGGGCTAAATTTATTTGGCAATATTTTGAAAACCCGCAACACTTTGACTGCCAGATATAGTCAAACGTATTGAAAATGAATACAGTATTTTTTTTTGGGGCGACTTCTCATCCATCGCATAATAAAAACCGTAAGGTTTTGATTATGCGATTATTAAAAGTGTTTCTTGGAAAAGTTCAGAAAGCCCTTCTTCTCCTCAGAAAGAAGGGTTTCCGCGTATCTATTCTCTATGCTATTTACGATGCTTCACTTTTCCCCCTAAATTTCCTTCAGTAAAAGATCAGGGGTTAGCAGTTCGGGGAGGATGATGGGATCTTTCTGATCGGGCAAGTAAATAACACTTGTCGGAACTCCAGCACGTCCTAATTTCCTGAGGGCTTCTGTAATAGAGGGGTCTCGCTTTGTCCAATCGGCTTCAAGTGTGGCTATGTTCAGTTCTCTAAAACGCTTAACCACTTTCCCTGATAAAAACGTAGTTACTTTATTAGTTTGGCAGGTGAGGCACCAAGAAGCAGTAAAGTTTACAAACACTGTACGGTTGGCGGCTCTCAATTCAATAAGGCGTTGCTTAGAAAAAGGTTCCCAATTAAGAAGCAAGTCGTTAGAAACAGGCGTTTTTATAAGAGACGACGATAAAAAGCCTAATATTGAAAGCACAAGTATTGCAGGAATCACCCAATGCTTTCGATCGCGCATGAAAATAAGCAAAGATAAACCGATTAAAATACCAGAAACCCACGAGGCTGTATTTCGAGGAAGAACCCACAATAACCAAAAAGTAGTTACAAATAAAGGAATTGAACAGATTCGTTTAAATCTCTCCATCCAAACTCCTGGTCTAGGCAATCCTTTTACCCAATCCGGAAAAAATGAAAGGATAAGAAAAGGACTGGCCAGCCCTAATGCCAAGCCAAAAAAGATCATCATAGCTATGAGAGGAGGAGAGATTAAGGCAACACCCAATGCGGTTCCCATAAAAGGACCTGTACATGGCGTCGCAACGATAGAGACCATCATTCCTGAAAAAAGGGAACCATAGGGAATTTTTGCCAAAAAACTGAAGCCCCGCTTGTTTGCTGTTTCATTCGGCTCCACCCCTACAGGAAGACGTATTATTGAAGATAAATTTTTAAAAAACCTCAACTCGCCCAACCGAGAAATAGAGGGAATTTCCCAGATCCCAAGGAAGTTGAGCGCTATTATCCAAAATAAAAGGCTTAGAAAGACAACAAAGGGCTCGTTTTGTAATTGAAAGCCCCATCCAGCCTCAATACCAACAGCCCTTATAAACAACAAAACTCCGCCAAGTATTAAGAATACGACAATAATCCCCATCGAAAAAAACAGACCATGAAGTCGAATTTGAGTCTTATCCTCTTGCGATTGCTTCATAAACGACAAGATCTTTATTCCTATCATCGGCAACACACAGGGCATTAAATTAAGTATCAGTCCCCCAAGGAAAGCCAGAGAAAAAAGGAACCAGGTCTTTTTAGACAGAAAAACATCAATATCGTTATCTTTTTCGTAACCAATAGGTTTCAACCAATCTCCTTTAAAGAAATTTTGATTTCTAACCGAGGCAGAATCAACGGTGACACATGTATTTAGAGAAACAGATCCCGGCACGCAATTCGTTCCGCACGCAAGCCAATCAACTTTTGAGTTTATACATTTTTTAGATCGATCAATGTCATGGGACGCATGTAGCTTAGCTAAGGCTCTAACATTTCCTGTGTATCCATAAGAAACCATCCCATTTTCTTTAAAAATATCGGGAGATGGCCATGAAAATTTGATTAGTTCAATCCCTCGGGGAAGCAATAACTGTACTGTTGTAGGTAAGCCAACCTGTCCTGGGGGATCTGCATAAATGTGTACCTCTCGGGGGATGCGAAAGCAGATCGCAAGATCAAAATCCATCCCTGGTGAGACAACCTTATATTCCGGAATTGCCTCCACCTCGACACCCATCCCCTTCCCCACAAACGGCATTAGGCCTAAAAACAGGGAGTACAGTAACATTCGGAAGCCTATCTTTTTGAAAGGGAAGAACAGCTTCACCCCCCTAAAAACAAACAATAACCCACTGAAGCTCAAAATGTTACGTAAATCAACTAAATGATTGAAAGCCATTATGTCTTCTAAACGAACGTAAATTTACTCTTCTTCAAATTTACGCAGAAAGAGGGCAGCCATTTCATCAATGAGCTGATGGCTTTCTTCGCCAGTCGCTATAAAACGAAGTTGTGATCCACACCCAGCAGCGAGCATCATGACGCCCATAATGCTTCTGCCATTCACTTGTTCGTCATCTTTTTCTATAAGCAAGTCAACCGATTCGTATTTATTGGCTGTTCTGACGATCATAGCAGCTGGACGCGCATGGACTCCCATCTTATTCTCGACGGTCAATACGCGCGTTACAACTTTCCTATCAGCTATTTTAGGGGATCCTGACACAACGGTTAAAATGAAGTGATCTAAAAAGCTACAAATGAAGACGTCAACAGTCAATCTTTGAATGCGAAATCTTGCTTAAACAAATTTTTATGCGATAAGTGAACTGTATAAATGACTCGATTTTTAATAATTTTGATTATAATGACACCCTTTTAATAAAAAAGACAGACCCTAAGGCCTTTTCGGACAGGAGATTGAGGAAAACGCTTTTAATCCGCAAAGAACCATTCACCACAAGCGCTTTATTATGAAAAAGATACATAATCGGCATCGAGCAAATTTAAGGCAACGTTTTTTGCAAGCTGGATTTAACGGCTTCGTGGAACACGAAATCGTTGAGTTGCTGCTAACCTTGTGCATTCCACGCAAAGACGTAAAGGGCATTTCAAAGGAATTGGTTAAGGAATTTGGCAGCTTAAGAGGTATTTTAGAGGCTTCTCCTCAAAATCTTCAAAAAGTTAAGGGAATAGGAAATATTGCGGCTACTTCGCTAAAAATAATTAAAGAAACAGCCAATGTTTATTTACACCATGTCGCTGAAGATCAACCTGTATTTGACTCTTTTAAGAAAATAGAAAATTTTTGGAAATCTAGCATCGGTTGCCTCGATTACGAAGTTTTCGAAGTTGCATCGTTAGATAGTCAATTGCGTTTGCTTAGAAATGGCGTTGACCGCATTGCCGAAGGAACGGTAGACCAGGCAGCCGTTTACCCTCGAAAAGTGATAGAGTCCGCCTTAACACACTCCGCCTCCGCTATCATCGTTGCCCACAACCATCCATCTGGACGCCCAGAACCCTCCGAATACGACAAACAATTGACAGACGTTCTCCAATTCCTTTGCACACATCTAGGCATCCGATTCATCGACCACCTCATTTTTTCTCCAAGCGGAACATTTTCTTTCTTCCATCCTTAATAGAGAAAATACACTTCTTCAAAAAGAAAATTAAGGAATCCATTTTCAAAAGAACGCCACTCCTAACAACCTTAAAGACATTCGGTTATATTGTCGTTTATATTGACAAGGGAGGCTTAATTTCGTACATTGGCTATGCACTAGGCACGTAACCAAAAATTGACAATTTATCTAAAAACGATGAAAACAGCGATTCCTGAGCCAGAGCACCAAAACTATAAGGCACTACTTGAAGAAACATTGGGTATCCAAATCAGATGTTTGGCTTTAAAGATACTTTTGCAGCGGCTTCGGATGCTATATAAGACGAATAAGCAAGGGGGATACGAGTATGCAAAAGAATTGTATGGGTTCTTGAGGAAGAACGACAAATTGTGTGAAGAAGATATTAAAAATATTTTTAAATAAGGATAAATCATGTTAAAAAAAGATACGAGATTGTACAGCGTAAATGAAGCTTCTGAATTAATTAAATCAGGAAATATTTTAGCCATACATGGCAGCATCGATTTATTAAAGACATTACCCCTCGGAAACTGGATAGGAGGGTCTATCCCCTATTTCATGGATACTGCCGGAGGTATAATGACAGAAGGAAATGTGTTTGTTGAAAACATGACTCCATTCGTAAGAACGATGAATCCAAGATGGTACGACGCAAACAATATCCCCAATATTTTTAAGGAAAATAAAGACAGCAGTTTTACTTATATCATTATTCCAGGATTATCTGAAGTTCATTCAAAATTTGCTCGCGATGTTTATTCCATAAAAGATGCATTTACCACCCCCTCTTATGGATGGGTTTCCGGATTTAATTTGGCGGATCCCAATGGAAGGGCCTTTGTAATCAACGGAAAAACCAAAGAGTATTATCACGATAAGATACTAGCCACTCACTGTGATTTTATTGATAAATCATGGCAACTTGGAATAGATATTGTTAATATTTTTGAAACAACATCAGACTATAGCATCTTCTTCGACGTCAGCGGATTCGAGATAGAAATCGCTATCATTAATGGGAAGAAGTGCAATTTCAATGAATTCATCAAAAATAATGGCATAAATATTAAAAACCCATTAGCAGCCAATTATGACGGGTCTTTGATAAACATCAGCTTCAAGGGCTTAGAAAACAATAAAGTCCAACTATATGCTCCCGTATTCCCAAATGTGGAATATAAATTAACAACGATTCAAAATAACTATGACAATGCCTACCGAGATGCCGTTTCAAAAAACAGCAGTTCGTTGAAGGACAAATTCTTAACATGCAGCTGCATCTTGAATTACCTATATGGAGAACTCAATGGAAAAACCATAAAGGACTCAGAAGGGCCCTTTACCTTCGGTGAAATAGCCTACGTTCTGTTAAACCAAACCCTAGTATATACCAAGATCGTCACATCTAAATAAAAGTGACTATGTAGCATATTGCAAAATAGAA
>Ga0154466_1126_pt1 | contig 9886 bp, 4 predicted proteins | sample RifGroC2_FD_105659 | JGI IMG/M metagenome (GOLD analysis project Ga0154466, IMG submission 105659) | Verrucomicrobia bacterium GWC2_42_7 | reverse complement strand
ATTAGGTCCCTTCCGTTGAAACGAACAGGGGTGTCGCAAATTGAAATTATACGTAAATTTTTTAGTAAACAGGCGTTTCTTTGTTCGAGGGCAGAAAGGAAAGTCTTTCCATGCCCAGCCAAGCCAACGGTAACTATATAACCCGCGTGAATTAAATCTTCACATATATTTAACAACCAGTAGAAATGGTGTCCCTCAGTACGTGGTTCACAAACAAGGATGTGTTTTGACATGGATTAAAGCGTAGGATGAATATCTTTGTTTAGGTGTTCGTACAGTTTTGCGTGTCTAAACAGAGTGGCAAAGCCTTGGTAAAAGGCGATGTAAAACCCAGGAAAGCCATCAAGGAATCCTAACCTAAGGAAATAGGCCCTAAAAAAGCGCCAGAGGCTTCGAAACGCAACAGCCCAACTGTTCCATGGAGTTTTTGCTTCTAACATACGCTTTAAATAATAGTCTCCAAAAATGGCTATTTTGGGAATCTGCGCATTTAACGAGGGATAAGTGTAATGGTGGAGGTCTCCTTTCAGTTTTTTTGCTTTACCGTTCAGTTTGATAGTATCGTGTTCGTGAGAACCAATGCAAATCCCGGCTCCGCGCCTAAATAGGCGCAAACTGTAATCAGGATACCAATCTCCGTGCTTTATCCATTGACCTAAAAACCATACTTTCCTCGGGAAATAAGCGCCTGCATATAGTAAATCATTTTCTTCTATGAACGTGATAATACTTCCCCTCAACTCATCACTAACTTCTTCATCTGCGTCAACTTGAAGAATCCATGATTGAGTTGCGTAACCGATTGCGATATTTTTTTGGTCGCGATGTCCATGCCACGGATGTTCAAAAATTTTGGCCCCATAACTCCGAGCAATGGCGTCGGTACCGTCTGTGCAATCATTGACAACAACAATAATCTCGCTAACCCATGAAGCTATACTATCTAAACAACGTCGAATATTATGCGCCTCATTATGCGCGATCAGCACTACACTTATTGGGAGCTTTTCACTATTCATGGAATAAAAACAGGGTGCACTTTTAAAAGCGTTTGTAAAGCTTTCCAAACTTGCTCTGGTTTAATTTGATCGATGCAACGATTGGAATGTTGGCAAACATGAAGGTGCCCCGAACAAGGACATAGTCCCCCTTGGAGGGCTTGATGCAAACGCCCCAATGGAGCCCAACGACTAGAAGCAGTTGGGCCAAACAACCCGATTGTCGGAATCCCAAGTCCGGCTGCCATATGCAAAGGAGCCGTATCGGGAGAAATCAAGCAATACGCCTTTGCCAACGTCGCAATAAATAGATCCAGTGAATCAAATCTCGGGAGGTAAGTGGCGGAAGGAATATGCTGCTTAAGTTCAGATAAAAGCATTTGCTCGCGGGGAGAGTACCCGCTTGTGAAATATATAGGCAAATCTAATTGTGAGCATTTTTCAAAAAACTCCACCCAATATTGAATGGGCCACTCCTTTTTTGGTTGGCTCGTTGACAAATGACAAACGATGCCTCTTTTGGGAAGAAGTTGGGAGGCCGCTTCTTCATACTCGGGGTCGGGAAAAATTTCTACTCGGGGGGTTTGAGGGAAAAACGGTATTTCCCATGCCGTCAACACATTCCAGGTCCGAATGATCTCATGGCGTGTATCGTCAGCTTGTTCTATACATTCAGTATAACACCATTTTCTTCCTAAAAATCCTTTTGGAACGAGGGGTCCTAGTCGAACCTTAGCCCCTATAATGCGACTTAAAATAGCCCCACGATCGTTACCAATGAAATCAACAGATCGATCAAAACGCTGCGCTCTCAAATCATGAATGATGTCTTTGAGAGTACCCCATTTAATCTCCTTCCTTCTACGAGGGAATCCCCACACCCTTTCAATATGAGGATTTTGCTTAAGTAAAGGAACTGCCTCCTCCGAAACCAAAACATGCAACTCGCAATCAGGATAAAATTCCTTAATAGCCCTCAGCGACGGCGTCATTATTGCCACATCGCCTAAATACTTAAAATTGATTGCCAGTATCTTCATGATATAGATATTCTTCTATTGATAATGCCGGACCCCTCTTTCTGTGGGTTTATAATAAGAGAACAAAAACAAAAAGAATCGCCTAACCAAAAAAATTGAGGATTTTGGGTACGCGATGGGAAGTATTTCGGCCTCTTTATCTTGTCCCACCAAAATACACAATAACATTGTGTTTCGCTTTAATTGTAAAGAAGTATCTCCCCTAAAAGCTTATTTTCAAGTGAAATTTTTGGGATATTTTTCCGAACTATTACTTGCGCCATAAAATGTTCTGCAAGGACTTATTAGAGCACATATGGCCTCCTTTTCGGAAGGGGGGGGCAGAAAAACGTCAATTCGAGATTTCGAGCAGGCGGGCAAGGTGAACTCGACCGAGCGTACATACGTACGTGAGGAAGTGTGAATCCGCAGACCAACACACTCGAAAACTTGAAATCACGTTTTTCTATTAGGGGAAACCCTTTCCGGGCGACCAAAAGCCGTTTGCCCCAAAAAGCTTCTACCTTTTCCTTACAAGACCGGAAGGATGATAGGGACAACTGTTTTTAGAACCGGGCCGATAATATTCGGCAAAGCGTATATTATTTTGGTTGTTGTTTCGCCGCAACACCTACAGCAGGGAAGACAGCATAGAAGACAACAGCGAATGCAACTGCTCTTTTCATGTGAAGGAACTTCTGTACTGTGGATAGAAATTTGCTTTGCGATTTCTGGAGCCCTTTCTGTCAAGAAAGCTCTCAAGGCATAATAGCTCGCCTCTAACATCTGATCGTCAGCCCAAGGGGCGAGGTCCAATAAGATTTCTCTGATCAATGCATCACCTAACCCTCCCCTAAAATGGAGCGCTGGGTAACAGGGATCATCGACTTGCGGATACGGAAAGTCTTTTCCTTGTGTTTTACATTCGTGGACAGTTTGTACAAGTCTTTCCAAGAATTTAGCTCTAGCCTCTCCAGGTTCGTATCCAAACTCAAATGGATAAGTGGCCGTTCTATTTTTTAAATAAGTTAAAAACGGAATACGGTCAGCATCACTGTGGTCTAAGAGTACAGCTTCCAATTCCTCTGAAGGGACTTGATTTTCCGTTAAGATCGCAGTGAAAAGTGGCATCCACGATTCCAATTTTTTGCCTAAATGGTATTGTAAATTATGCAGTTGATTGGCCGACAAGCCAACGTCCTCGAGTTTTGTTTTGCCAGAGAGCCATTCGAGAAAAGAAGCACTCAATAAGGAGGGGATGAAGAGGGATAGGATGATTAATTTTTTCATGAGATAAGAAGTTAGTGTTTAAAAATGATAGTCGACCAATCTGCTTTGCGGAGTAGTTAGTATACCTAAAATTTTTAAAAAAATAAATGAAAAAGATAGAGGGTATCGGAGTCACTTGGAGCCTCAAAAAGAGATCCGCACCGCCCTTTCCCTCCAAAAGACCATTGGGCGAAAGTAAATTAAAAATTTACTTTCGCCCAATATGTTATAATTAAATTTGTAGAGAGGGGGCCGGAAACTTTTTTCTTCTATTGAAGAGAAAGGTTCTCGCCACAATTTTATGATAACATGATTACCTTAGCAATAGAGAGCTCGTGTGATGAATCCGCAATTGCTGTTTTCAAGGAAGGAGAAGGGATTATTGGGGAATGGGTACATACACAAATCGCATTACACCAGGTTTATGGTGGTGTTGTTCCAGGACTTGCGGCTAGGGAACACCTCACAAACTTTGGGCCATTGCTCCAAGGGGCTCTAAGGGAATGCCCTGAGATGCGACAAGCCAATCGGGTCGCTGTGACTTATGGCCCAGGCTTAGCTCCTTGTCTTGCCCTTGGCATTGGAATGGCCAAGGCTATATCCATTGCTTGGGAAATTCCAGTATTGGGAGTTAACCACTTACGTGGACATGCATTTTCGCCTTTTTTACCCATTTATCAACAGGATCCAAAGAAGTTTAAGCAAGTCTTTGAGTCATTGCTACCCCACCTAGGATTGATTGTTTCAGGAGGGAATACTTTGCTTTTTAAAATTAATACGGATTCGAGTATTAATTTACTAGCCCAAACAGTGGATGACGCTGCTGGAGAGGCTCTTGATAAAGGAGCTAAACTATTGGGAATGCCCTATCCTGGAGGACCCCTTGTCGAGCAGCAGGCATTAAAGGGGAACAAAAAAGCTTATCGTTTCCCAAGGGCGTTCCCGGATGCAAGTGACATGAAATTCAGCTTCTCGGGATTAAAAACCAGCTTACGTTATAAGTTGGAATCTATGAATCAAGATGAAATCAAAAACTCAATGGCAGATATTTGCGCTTGTTACCAAGATGCTGTCATAGGTCAACTTTTGACAAAAACCAAACAAGGCTTAAATCAAGAAACCTTTAAAAGCTTGGGAATATCAGGCGGGGTCTCTAACAATAAAGAATTACGAAACACCTTCCTAAAGCTAGCCGAGTCCCATGACATCCCACTCTGTTTGGCTGAACCTAAACACACAGGAGACAATGCTTCAATGGTTGCGTTTGCTGCTCATATTGACCCAGCTGGGCTAAACCACACAGGCCTTAACCTTTCCTTCGCCCCTTCCCTTCCTTTGGCTTAAGGGAAAAACCTGAGAACTTTTTTCCTGAGAAAAAACAAGGAAAAACGACCAGGCTCGCGAAAAAAAAGCGAATGATTTGGCGATAAGAAATCTTACAAATTCTGATCGCCAATGAGGAATAGGCTACCTTTCCGTAATCCTAAAAACGGTTTCCCTCATATGGGAACTAGAACAACGCTTGAATGTTTTCTAATTGGGTCGCTAAGCGTTTATTTTTAGGCTGCATAATTGTTCTTCCTCCATTAATGAATTTGATTGCAGCACTTAGCTCATTTTCACTCCAATCTCGCCAATCCTTTTTCCCCTTATCAGTCACTGGGGACATGGTACCATACAACTGAAAAATAGCGCTTACGATGCCTGTTTTAACATCTTCTGGTAAGCGCCATAATTCAAGGGAGAAGATGTCACCGTTTTCAGGAATAACAATTTTCTCTCTTGCTGTTGAGGGAGGAGAGGCATTCCATTGATCTACGACTTCCTTAACTTTATCCTTTACCGCAGTAAAATACTGACAAACCTTAGCCTCTGTTTCTTTTGGGTTTTTTCCCTTTAAATTTTTATATAAATTGCCTCCTGTCACTGTAGTAGCTCCGTAGGGATTGGGGCTTTCAGGAGTCCTTTTGCCCCCATTTCCTGAGATTGAATCCATGAATTCCTGAAGGTTTTTGATATTATAGTCTAATCCATATTTTTCCTCTGGAGTAAGATTTCCTTTTAAGGATTCCAATAGCCTAATAGCCTCAGTACATAATTCTTGCGCATCTTGTTGGTTATTTAATCCCAAACCCAAAATTTTTGCTTCACAATACAGAATGTATGCAATTTCACTAACTTCAATAGCGCTAAATCGTGAACTTTCCCTCATACGCAAGCGGTCACACTGCGTTCTTGAAGAATGAACATGATCGTAGCACCACTGAATATAAGTATCCTTTGGGGCTTTCAATTCATTGCGACCATCTAGAACAAAATTTAAAACAGACAGGCAGCGTTGCGACACTTCTTTTAATGAAAGGACTGCAGAAGCATAATCTTTGGCGTCCAAATGTCTTTTGAATTGAAAAAGGTTTTGATCAATAAACTCAAGTATTTCCTTTGAGGGAGTGTCTTTTGTATCTTTAGGAAAGCTTAAATTTGAATTTCCCTCTAATGGAGAAATACACCTTTCGTTCAAAACACCCCCCCTTCCTCTGATCTCTTCTAATTTTGCCCTACGAGCGGTGTGAGGAGGTAGACATCTTTTAGCTTGAGGTTTTCCACAAAGTTCACCGTTTGGAGAAATTTGTCTGTCACCACGTTGAGGGGAGGGAACTAGATCTTGTTGCATAAGTTCCGCTGGCTCCATGGCTGTTCGCGTCTCTTCTTTAGCCTTATTATCGACTTGTTCCTTCAAGAATTTTACTGCATCTTCTGATTCTTCAAGATGTTGTTGCATTTCAATCAGAGCCTTTTCTGCTGCTCCTGCTCTTGTAATCGCTTCCTCAAGATCAGCCTCTAATATTTGAGTGGCATCTATATCCCTATTTTCTTTTGTTTTTGCAGCCGCTTCTACTTCCTTAATTTTTTTAGAAAGAACAACTAATTCCCCATCAAGGCCCTTATTTTTCTCTTCCAACAGACTTGCACGCTTTTTTTCGCTTTTCGCCTCAGAAGAAAGCCTTTCCATAGCCCTTTTCATTTCGGATTCAGCTTTATCTTTTTGTGCCAAAGTTCTAGCTATTTCTGACTTTAAAAATTTTCCTTCAGCCAGAAGCTTTGCTATTTGCTCATCTTGAATCTGTTGTTGTTGTCGCACTTGAAGAAGCCTTTCTTCTGCCTCTCTTCGGTCTTTCTCTATTTGTGATGCTTTTTCTTCTAAGCGCTTTTCCACATCAGACTTCTCTTTACTTAATTTGGCGGCTTCTATTTTTAGGTACTCCTGTTCTTTTTTTGCTTGAGCCAACTTAAGTTCATATCCTTCTTTTAGACTACGAGCTACGCTGGTATTTTCCTCAATTTTACGGACTTTTTCATCTAATGCTCTCTTCATTGACTCGATCTCTGCAGCATGCTTTGCATTTCCTTCTTCAAGCGCTTTCATTTCTTGTTTAATAGCGAGTTCGAGCTTACCAACCTCTTCGGTTACTTGTTTCAATTCCTGAACTAATTTTGCCTTTTCTTCTTTAATCGTTTTATGTTCTTTAGTAAGCCTAGCTATTTTTAATTCTCTTCGTTCAACTTTTCCACCAAAGCTCTCTATTTGTTTTTGTGCTTCTTCTTTTGCTTGAGTTAACGATGTCTTTAAGCCATCAGCCTTCCCGTAAGCCTCTTGGAGTTTCTTCTCAAACTGAAGTTGTCCATTCTTTTGTTCTTCTTGAATTTTTACTAACGTTGCTATTAATTCTTGGTTTTGTTCATTTAGCTGAGCCTTTTTAATGGAGACATCTGCTAGAGATTCCTCTGTTTGTTTTGATTTTACCTCAGCTTCTTGTTTAGCCTGTTTTAATGAGTCAACTTCTCGAATAAGAAGCTCATTTCTCACAGAAAATTCTTTTAAAATTTCCTTTGTTTTGCCATCGTTTGCATTGGCAATTGATAATTTCCTTTCAAGTTCCTTAGTCTTTTGGTTTAATTCATTGTTTCTCTGATTAAGTTCCTGTATTGATCGATCAGCAGTTTCCCCTGCCGCAATTTTCTCATTCTTTAAAGCTTCTATCTGCTTACAAAGACGGTCACATTCATTGAAATGTTTTTGTTCTTCAGCGACTTTATCCTCTAAAACTTTACCCAGGCATTCATTGAATTCCGTTAATTCGGCAAGTTCTTTTGTGAGGCGTTCGATCTCTGATTGCTTCCCTTCACGTTCCTGTTTACTTTGAGCTTGTATGGCTTCTACCTCTTGGCGACGCTGCTTTTGGCCAGCATCTATAGCTTCCCGTGCAATCTCAATTTGTTTTTGTTGGTTGGCCTTGCTAATCAACAAATCCCCTTTTACTTTCTTCAACTGGCCTTTTAGGGAAGAGATCTCCTCCTCATCCAACTTTTTTAGCCCGCTAGCTTTATTTGCTTTTTCAACAGCTTCATCTTTTGCTTTTTCCATTTCGATGAACCTTATTTCGGTTTCTGCCCAAGCTTTCTCTTCTGCAATTGCTTTTGCCTTTAACTGTTCTAATTCCCCGGCCTTTGCTGCTTCTCCGGCCTGAAGTTGTTCCTCAAGTTGTTTTAGCTTTCTTTGAGCTTCTTCTGTCTGTTGTTTTTTGGACTCCACCTCCTGGGCTAGCTTTTCGTTTTCTTCTTTTAATCTTTCAGCTTGCTCGGAAACTTGGCGATTAGCCTCAAGCCCCTTAGCTTTTGCATCAGCTAAGGCCTTTTGCATTTCTCTCAGCTGCGCTTCAGCCACCCCGTGGATTCCCGCTTTTTCAGATTTAAGAGACTCAATCTCTCCTAGTAAACGGGCATTTGCCTCCTTTAATTTAGCGGCAGATTGGGCTGCTTGACTTCCAATCTTCTCAGCTTCTGATTTAGCGTCGGCTTTTGCTTTTGCGACAGCAGCTTCAGCTTTTGCTTTTTCCATTTCTCTGAGTTTTATTTCCGCCTCTTGCCTCAGTTTCTCTTGTTCAATTGCTTTTGCTTCCGCTTCGCGGCGTATTTTTTCAACTTCTTCTGCTTGTTTTACCTTAGTCAACTCCGCTTCTTTTGCGAGACGGGCATTTTCTGCCCTTAACTTACCCGCTTCTTCGGCTGTCTGGTGTTCTAGCTTTTTAGTTTCTGACTGAGCTTTGGCTTCCGCCTCAGCTTTCGCTTTTTCCATTTCACTGAGCTTTATTCCCGCCTCTTGCCGCGCTTTCTCTTCTGCAATTGCTTTAGCCTTTAATTGTTCAAGTTCTTCTGCTTGTTTTGCCCTAGCCAACTCCGCTTCTTTTGCGAGACGGACATTTTCGGCCCTTAACTGAGCCGCTTCTTCTGCCGCTTGGTGTTCTAACTTTTCAGTTTCTGATTCCGCCTCAGCTTTTGCTTTTTCCATTTCCCTGAGCTTTATTTCAGCCTCTTGGCGCGCTTTCTCTTCAGCAATTGCTTTCGCCTTTAACTGTGCCAATTCCTTTGCCTTTGCTGCTTCTCCGGCTCTTAATTCTGCCTCTAGTTGCTTAAAATCCCTTTCGGCTGCTTCTGTTTGTTTCCTTTTACGTTCTAGCTCTTGAGATAACGTTTCATTTGCTGCCCTTAATTTAACAGCCTCTTCTTCCACTTGACGTTCCCGCTCCCCATTTGCCGCATCCGATTTAACTTTCTGATCCGTTTCGGCTTTCGTCACTTCTCTCAGCTTCGCTTCAGCATCCCGCCGGATTCTTTCCACTTCTTCAACTCGCTTTGCTTCTTCAGCTTTAATAGACCCAATCTCTCCTACGAGACGGGCATTTTCGGCCCTTAATTTAGCCGCATCTTCCGCTGCTTGACGTTCTACCTTTTCAGCTTCTGACTGAGCTTTCGCTTCCGCCTCAGCTTTCGCTTTTCGCATTTCACTGAGCTTTATTTCCGCCTCTTGCCGCGATTTCTCTTCTGCAATTGCTTTGCCCTTTAACTGTTCCAATTCCTTTGCCTTTGCAGTTTCACCGGCTCTTAATTGTGCCTCTAGTTGCTTAAAATTCTTTTCAGCTTCTTCTGTCTGTTGTTTTTTGGACTCCACCTCCTTGGCTAGCTTTTCGTTTTCTGCTTTTAATCTTTCAGCTTCCTCGGAGACTTGGCGATTAGCCTCAAGTCCCTTAGCTTTTGCATCAGCTAAGGCCTTTTCCATTTCTCTCAGCTGCGCTTCACCCATCCCCTGGATTCCCTTTGCTTTTTCAGATTTAAGAGACTCAATCTCTCCTACTAAACGGACATTTTCCTCCTTTAATTTAGCGGCAGATTGGGCTGCTTGACTTTCAATCTTTTCAGCTTTTGCTTTAGCGTCGGCTTTTGCTTTTGCGACAGCAGCTTCAGCTTTTGCTTTTGCTTTTTCCATTTCACTGAGCTTTACTTCAGCCTCTTGGCGCGATTTCTCTTCTGCAATTGCTTTAGCCTTTAACTGTTCAACTCCTTCTGCTTGTTTTGCCCTAGCCAACTCCGCTTCTTTTGCGAGACGGTCATTTTCCTCCCTTAACTTAGCCCCTTCTTCGGCCATTTTGTGTTCTGCCTTTTCAGATTCTGACTGAGCTTTGGCTTCCGCCTCAGCTTTCGCTTTTCCCATTTCACTGAGCTTTATTTCCGCCTCTTGGCGCGCTTTCTCTTCTGCAATTG
>Ga0154466_1123_pt3 | contig 10146 bp, 9 predicted proteins | sample RifGroC2_FD_105659 | JGI IMG/M metagenome (GOLD analysis project Ga0154466, IMG submission 105659) | Verrucomicrobia bacterium GWC2_42_7 | reverse complement strand
GGGCTTGGGGGAAACGCTTTTGGGGGACCAAAAGCCGTTTTCCCCAAACTTTCTTTCCCCAAACTTCCTATCTTGAAATATGCTTTCGGAAATCATCGATTTCGTTCAAGGAGCTCAGGGGGAAATACTGAGAGCGTTCGATGGGGTATATGCCTATTTTCTTTTGTTTTAAAATAAGTTCGTTGTACGTCGGGCAAATGTAATAGAGACCGTTGACGCTTGCTCGCTTTTCAATCATTTTCATGGCGGCCTCCACAAATAGCGACCCGTGTTTAAAATAATAAATACCAGCGGTGGCGTTTTTACTTATGGGGCGTTTTTCGGCAACTTCCTCGACCAAGTTTTCGTCGTTTAGTTTTACATACGACCATCTTGGATGAACCGATTCGAACGTCACAATACCACCGTCCCATCCAGATTTCTCAAATTTTTTCAATAGGGATGGCAAATCAGCATCGACGACTTGGTCTCCGTTGATGATAACCAAAGGACTGTCATTGTTAATGGATTCAATGGATAGCAAGGCAGTGCAAGCGGCCCCTTTTGTTAACTTGTTAACAACGCAGATCTTCACGGTGGGGATCAGAAGTGTTACGATATCATCCAAGTGAGAACTATCGATATCGTCTTTTAACATATGGACGAATATATGGTGGCCTTTCTCGATAGGTTTCAGTGAAGACAATACGTGCTGAATGAGAGGTTTTCCTTTAATCTCAGACAAAAGTCGTTGATAAGAAACACCCTTGGATTCAATAGGTTCAGAACTACCTGCTAATAGGACGATGACATTCATGTTTTTCTTCTAACCGTAAAAGGTGTGATCGGATATTTTCGTAACTTACATCTTGAACGTCTTTTATAGCCATCAAATGGGCCCCACTAGCGATGGCTGCTTTACGTCCATTTTCATTATCTTCAACAACTAAGCACTCTTGCGGATTTAGTTTTAATCGCTTGATGGCTTTTTGGTAAATTTCGGGATCTGGTTTTGATTTTTTAACATCCTCGTTACTCAGCATGAAGTCGAGATAGGGCTCTAGCTGACTGCGACCCATCATCAATTCGACTGTACTGCGTATTGAATTTGATGCTACCGCTAAACGGTAACCCTCTTGCTTTAACCTAGAGAGGGCATATTCGTGTACGAATGTTGGATGGCAATCATTAAAAATGTGCTCTATTGTGTATTGCTGCTTCATCTCGTTGATGAAAGGATGCAATCCGCGTGTTAATCCACGTTCGAGGGAGAGCATTTCCAGTTTTTTTCGGGTGGGTAGCCCATCATAGGTGACAAGATGATCATATCGAGTGATAGAAAATCCGAATAGATCCAGAGCTTTATTAAGCGCTTCATAATGCCATTCTTTAGCATCAATGAGCACCCCATCCATGTCAAAAATAATGGCTTTTATTTTCATAACATTTTATTGAAAAATTTTTCTGCCTCGTCAGGAAGGTCTGTACATATCGAAAACTGGTTTGTGTTAAAATGATGGCAAAACTGTTTTATATTTTCCCACTCCTTGATAGATTCACGATTGTGTAATTCAGCAGAAACAAAGCAGAGCGATTTCTGGGATGCGATTTCTTTTAAAAAATCATAGGAGGTAACGGTGCTAAAAAATCCATCGACCCAGACCCCTGTGGCCTTATCTAATAAGGCCGCATTCAATTCTTCAAACTCGCTGATTCTTACGTAAGCAGACAGGCTCCGTTTATAGTAATCCAAAATATCCGGAATGGCCATGTCGAAGGTGAAATAATTTTTTATTCTAAAAACTCGAATAAGCTCGCCCAATTTTTTGGCTAATCCGCAAGATTTTACATTAAAAGCAATCAATTTGTCCGATTTTTGTTCTTGATAATAACACAATAAGTCTGCCAATTTTGGGCTATTCGCGTCTGGCAAGTCATGGCTTATGACTATTTCTCCACAATGATCACGAATATCGACTTCGATGCCATAATTACAATCGATTGCTTTTCTAAAAGCCTCCAATGTGTTTTTCTCTGAATCAACCTTCCAGTATCCGCGATGGGCAATAAGTTCCATAATTTTCAATCCTTACCTATGATAGATGCGAGATGTGAAGCAACGTGATTCGGGGAAAACCGACGCGACGCTTCTTTACTTAGGCTTTCGTAGTCAAATGACTCATCTCTCAGCATTTCTCTTGCAAATAGAATATCTTTTTCAAAATTGCCGGTCAATAAATAATGTCCTGACAACGCCAATTCGTTCATGGGTTTTGCGTTTGTTGTAACCACGCGGCATCCACAAGCTTGAGCTTCTAATAATGGAATGCCAAGCCCTTCCTCAATGGAGGGGAAAATCAAAATTTTGCATTTTTTATATAATTCAATCAGGTCGTGGGACGTTATTTCATAAAAATAAATTTTTTTCTTAACCTTCAAGTCCTTCCAGAATTTCTTATATAAGTTCTCTTGACAGCGAGGTCTGCCAAAAATATATAAAACGTCCAGATCCTCTTTCAATGCATTCAGGAAGGCTGGCATAGATTCAAACCCTTTCCTGGGGTCAAACGGAGCTGCGAGTATGGCCGCTTTTTCTTTCTTAAAAGCCCCTGTTTTTAAGTCAAAGAAGGGGTATGGAAGCACGGGAGGCAGGTATGAATGTCGATTTACCCCATAAAACCGAGACATTTCTTCATCCGTCTTGCTTGAATTTGATAAAAAATAAGCGTCGATTTCTTTTAAAAACGTATAACCAGAATTATGAGCAAATCCCCATTTTAAAAGGGATATATTTTTTAATCCCATGCGCTGGAAGGCATATTTATTTGCTACGACATCATGGCATATACATATAACCTGCTTCGTATCAAGATAAACCTTTGTTGACAATAACCATGGGTTTGAAAAAATGCAGCAATCGTAGCCAGACAATGTGCCTTCTCCTAAAAATTGTAGGCCATGAGCAATCGGTTCGGTTGGTGGACGCGCTAAAGCTGAATAACTTTGGCCATTAAATAATTGGGTCTTCTTAATTATCGACTTACATAATCTATCTTCGACAAAAATGCGGTACCAGAGCAATTGGTTTGTATTCTGCTTAAAAGTTACGATTTCTACATCATGCCCCATTTGCTCTAAAACCTTGAAGAGAGACATGCAAAGGTTCCTCACGCCAAAATGCACCTCAAGCCAGTTGCTTTGAACAATTAATGCTATTTTCATAAAAATTCAATTTGCAAAGCTAATTAGGTTTCGAGCGCCATTTTTGTTCCAGCTTGTTCAGCATAGGAATGACTCTAGAGGTAAATTTCAAAACCCATTTTTTAATGTAATTTCTTTTGTTTAGCCCCAACGGATTATTCAACTTACCGATATTCGCATGTTGCACAAAGTTCCAAATTTTTAAGCCATCAAAAAGGTCAAACATCTTGAATCCTTGGCTCCTCTTTGTCCCATCAAAAGCTGTCACTGCGTGTGCAAGGTAATTTACTCGTGGAATAATGGAATGCTTAAGAAATTCCTGGGTTAATTCCACATCTTCCATCTGCTCCCAAAATAAGAGGTCGTTAAATTTGATTTTTTTAAGGGAATGCGTTTTTACAACTGTAAATCCTCCGTTAACATATTGGTAATAATTAAAAAGATATTGATAGTTATCGGATTTTACGGGGTAGCTCCAAGTGAGATCGTTATTATAAACAAAACAATAATAAGGGTACTCGTCTCCGTCGTCCCAAAGCTGTTTTACTGCCAGGAAGTCAAAATCATACCCATATTTTTCAAAATCTTTAAAAAAGGTATCGCTTAGCCAATAACGATCGTGGGCAATCATCAAGTTAGGGTGTGTGGCTGCCGCTGCTATTAGATTTTTTTTGCGCGCAATTTCTGCATAATTTTCTCTAATAGAAGAGGTATCTACGTACTTGACGGCATAAGGAGCATAAAGTTCCTTTTGAGGTCCTGAAATAAGAATTTCATGCTTAAACTCTGGGTCTTTATCTCGGATCGACTTCAAAAATCTTACGACATTCTCATCTCGTTGCCCTCCGGTCAGCATAGAAAACGTCCACAATTTACTCTGGTAACATTCAAAATGAAGCCGCTCGATTTGGAAGATAATGTTAAATTCACCCAGTTGAAATCCCGCACTGGCACATTTTTCATAAAATACACTCACCTTCAGATTCGGATTCCGCCACAAAAAGGACTTTATCATCGGAATCGTAATTTGATTGCTTTGCCTTGTACGAACAATCAAATACCCGTCCTTTTTAAGCAATCGGATGCACTCATCCAACATGATACGCCAGGAAAATGTATGTTGTTCGTGCAACGCTTCCTGCCAAAACCAAACAGCGTCATATTGCTGATGCAATTGGGGGTTTACTCGAAAATTAGTGCATTTTTTTAAATCAATAACATCCATCTCAAATGATGGCTCTGTTCCGATCCACGCATGACGTTCATGCTGGGTATAAAAATCTAATAAAAACTGATCGTCCATGATCCTATAGTTAATGAGTTCGAGGCATTTTCCCTTCCAGAAAGAGTTTTTTCGCTTTTTCGCAAAAAAAAGAAAAAATTACCGTACTTACTCTTGTGAAAGATAGCTACACCCTGCAAGGATGTGTCTTGCCTTTAGACTATAACCAAGGCATCTGAATTTCAAGATTAAATTAGCAGCCTCAAAAAGATAATGTTTCAATATCAAGTCAAGTTACAATGGATTGTTGGCAGGGCAAATAGTCAAGGATGGGAACTCCATCTACGCTATTGTTCACAAAAAGGATTTACGGGCCCTTGCTATTTAACTGGGTTTGAGGGAACAGCCAGATTCGATGATACGGAAACTGGAATGAACGTATTTACTCGAGAAAAAGATAAAGAAGGCAAAATTCTTTGCTTTGATTTCGAGGTCGGAAGCGAAATTGAAAGTATATGCGTTTATAAGTACAGTGCATCCACTCCAACAACAGAAGTAGATGATCTTGGACTGGAGTCCGGTTTTTTTGACGAACCTGTCGCAAGTAGCAGCAGCAGTAGTGCTCCGCATTAAAAAAAGACCTCTAAAAACTTCGGGGAACGCATAGTCCCCAGAAAGGGTTTCTCGTTGGTTTTTTCTTGGAAAGGTCGCGGAAAACCTTCTTTTTTACCTCAAAAAGAAGGTGTTCCGCGTATCTATTCTCAATCTGTTTAACTATATCTATAACAAATCTACGCTTGCATTTGCGGTAAGAACAGCATAGGCTACCTTCGTGGAAACGAGAAATGTAGTTTTAGTAACGGGGGGGGCTGGATATATAGGGAGTCATGTGTGTAAGGCATTGAAGATGGAGGGATTTGATCCTGTAGTCTTCGACGATTTAAGCCAAGGGCACCCATGGGCAGTAAAGTGGGGAGATTTCGAGCAAGGCAGTGTTTTGGATAGGGAGTCTTTGTTCTCTGTCGTGGAAAAGCACAATCCTATCGGAATAATCCACCTAGCCGGAAAGATTGTTGTCAGCGAATCATGGAAAAAGCCTGAGTACTATTATGAAAATAATGTCGAAGGGATGCGAAATGTCATTGACGTAGCTCAGCAGTTAAAAATTAAGCATTTTCTGTTTTCGAGTACGGCTGCAGTTTATGGGACAGTAAAGGAATTTCTCATTAAAGAAGATGCTTGTTTGGATCCTGGAAGCCCCTACGGATCAACAAAATTAGAAGCAGAAAAAATATTGATGGAAAAATTTAAAAATTATGAAGGAAACTTTATTATTTTTAGATTTTTTAATGCGTCAGGGGCAGATCTAGATGGAGATACGGGGGAAGCTCATTATCCAGAAACACATTTAATTCCAAGAGTGTTAGACGCGGCAAAGGGCGAAGGTGAATTTGTTGTATATGGAAATGACTATCCCACAAAGGATGGAACATGCATTCGGGATTATATTCATGTTTCAGATCTGGCCCAGGCGAATATATTGGGTTTAAACTACCTAATGAATGGAGGGAAAAGCGAAATTTTCAACTTGGGAACTGAAGAGCCTTATTCGGTCTTAGATGTTCTAAAAACGGCTCAAAATATCACAAAAAAAGAAATTAAATATAGGGTAGAGGCACGGAGAGAAGGTGATATGCCCCTATTGGTTGCAAGTAATGGAAAGGCTAAGAAAATTTTGGGTTGGGAGCCCAAATATTCGCAGCTTGAGACTATAGTAGAAAGTGCTTGGAAATGGCATAATTATAACCAGCCGAAAATATAATCATACCATGCATAAAAAAATCTTACTGTGTTTAGATAAAAATCAAATTACTCCGTTTGATTATAGCCAAGATCCTATTGCTGCAATGGAGTCGATGGGAGGCAATAGTGGGAATAACATATTCCAATACGCATTGCAAAGGTTGTTAAGTTGCAAGGATACGGATGTAACGATTGATACCTCTTTTTTACATGTGGGAGAACTACCTGACTCTTATTTTCAGGCTATAAACGAAAAATATGATTGTTTAGTTTTCTCGCCAGCAAACATACTTGCAGAATACGCGGTTAACAATGGCCAATTAAAAAGACATATAGAGAGAATAAGAAAACTAAAGATACCCGTTTATTTAATAGGGTTAGGTGCTCAATCTACCAAAGAATACTCTTTTGACTTCCTAGAATCTATAAAGAGCCTAGCAAAAGATTTCATAAAGTCCGTTCTTGATCTCAATGGCAGAATTGGAGTGAGAGGGGCTTTTTCGGGCGAGGTTCTCGAACAGTTAGGATTTTCTGATTACGAGGTAATAGGCTGTCCCTCCCTATTTTGCAAGAATGAGAATCTAAGCATTGAAAAAAAGATTGTCAGCGAACATGAGTTTATTCCTGCCATAAATGGAGGAAAAGTATGGCGGGATCCCGAATTTTATAAGTATTTCAAAAAATATCCTAGGTCTATTTTCGTCTGTCAGGATGAATTTTATCGTCTTTTATATAAACCCAATCAGCTAACTTGGAAAGAGTTTCAGTATTTGGCGGACGAAGATAACAAATGGTTAAATCTATACTTATCAGATAGGGTAAAATTTTACTGTGACTTTCCCAGTTGGATTGATGATATTAAGAGGCTGGGGATAAACTTTTCTTTTGGGTCGAGGATACATGGAAATGTCCTTCCTCTTCTCGCGGGGGTTCCCTGCTTTATTGATGTCATAGATTCGAGAATCCGAGAGTTGTCCGAGTATTTTGAAATTCCGCACTCATTGATGGAAGAGGAAATTCAAGATCCCTATTCTTTGTACGAAAAAGCAGACTATAGCTGTTTTAACAATAACTTTAATAAAAAGTTATTACGATTCAGGGAATTTTTGAGGTCGTGTAATTTGGTTATTAATGAAGAGCCCTTAGAACCAATAGAATCGCATCCTCCCACTATTGCAGACAAGCAAAAAGAGTGGATCAAATTTCAGTCAAATATAGTTAATAGAAACAAATTGGTCTTTTTTCAAAAACCCCCAGCCAAAAAAGTGGCGTTTGTTGCTCATGAGTTTGGTTTTTACAGGGGACATGGAGGCATCGCTTCTTACTTAGTTAACATTTGTAAGTATTTGTTGGAAAAAACTTCATTGGAAGTGCATGTATTAACGCCTTTTTATGACAAAGAATGTGAATTGCTTTCGCATGAAAGATTTAATTTACACGATTTATCAGGAAAAGATCACAGAAATAATATAAGCCAGCAGCGGGAGCTTACTTTCAAAATTTGTAAGGAGATTTTTCCAGAATACATAGAATTTACGGATTACACTGCGTTGGGGTTGCATTGTGTATTAGCCAAAAGAGAAGGGAGGGAATTCACAAACACCCTTCTTGTTACGAATAACCATACTGGGACAAAAGAAATTTTTGAGTGGAGCACAGGCTTAAATATTGATAAATCCTTCCAGGATGCCCAACAAAGTTCTAGAGAAAAAACGCAAATTCAGTGTAGTGATTATTGTATCGCTCCATCGACATTTTTAGGTAAGTATTTGAAGAAGAACTACAATTTAAATCGGGATGTCTTGTTTTTTGCAAATCCATTCTTCTCCCATTTAGAGAGAAAGGAAGAGATAGTAAAAAAACTTTCTTTGACGATGGATATTGAAAAATACAAAAAATCAACAAACATCGTTTTAATCACTCGTTTTGAAGGCAGGAAGAATCAAAAAGCTTTAGTTGATGCATTTGTTGACGTAATAAAGGAAGGCGTTAATGCCGATTTATTTTTAGTTGGAAATACAACCTCCATCCCTACAACACAAGCAGATTACAGACTAGAGGTCTTTAAAAGCATACCAGAGGATGTTCGTGAAAGAGTTCACTTTTATGGGTTTATGTCCATCCCTCAACAACCTCCTTTTGTTGCGGTAGCAGACCTAGTTGTCATGCCGTCAACATTCGAAAATCAGCCGATGGCCATGATAGAGTCTGTTACCAGAGGACTTCCCATAATGGCATCGAAGTATAGTGGTTGTGCAGACTACACCGTAAACAAGGATATGTTGTTTGATCCTTTTGAAAAGGGAGATCTGGCTGCGAAGATCAGTAAGTTCTGCAAATTGAATGCAGGCGAGAGACGATCTATCGCAGAAGAACAATTGGAATATTTAACCCTCATCATTAACCCAGAACTGTCTATCCTACCGAGATTTAATTTGCCTCATTATCAAAGCGGGATCCTTAATTTTAAAGATTTATATCATGAGTAATAAAATTTCTCTTCTTATCCATGGCCCCTTTTCAGAACAGTGGCTCTCCCAAATATCAAAACAAATTGAAAGGGCCTCTTTTGAATTCGATAAAATTATAATTGTATCTTATGAAACAGATAAAGGTGCATATGGGGAACTCCTTGAAAAATCTCCATTTAAGGCGCTGATTTCCCTCGTCACTATTAAGGACTTATTAAATCCAGGCTTTTTTAATATAAACAGGCAATTGGTATCGATAAATGCAGGGTTAAACCTCATAGATCCTGATTCAATTGTTTTGAAGCTAAGAAATGACCAATCGGTTAATTTCAATAAACTGATACCCTATTTTGATGAAATTAAAGGCGGTAAGATATTAACCACCAATTGCTTTTCAAGAAAAGACAGGCCCTATCATCCGTCAGATATGTTTTTGTGCGCAAAATATTCTGTCATAAGAGACTATTATTCCATGCCTCTTATGAGCGAATCTCAGTTAGACATAGAGCTCAAAGTTGTTGAATCACTCGAAAAAGATCCGACCCTGAAATTTCTCCCCATATCCCCTGAGTCGGAACTGTGTAAGCATTACCTTGTTTTAAAAGGATGGAAAATTGAGGGGACCTTTGAGGACAGTATGAATGCTTTAAAAAAATACTTTGTCATAGTTAATTCGTGGAATATTGATTTTCGATGGGCGAAAAAAAGGACGCATTGTTTTGGGAAAGATGCATTGATTCTGCCTCACTTTTTTAAAACAGCCCCTTTCCGAATGGCAATGGTTGAAAATGTAAAATGCATTATGGCTCATGAAATTCAATCCTCATGCCCCTCATTGAAAGATATTTTCTTTATCTTTTTATCAAAGCTCGTGTGGTCGCTTTGGCCTCAAAACTTAGAGGGTATCCGATCGAAATTGTCTCGCAAAAAATAAGATATAATTAAGACATTAAAGAAGAGACAAGAAGCGAAAACCCTTCTTTCTAAAGAAAGAAAGGTTTTTGCGCTTTCCAAAGGAAAGAGAATATCGCCGAAGAAGTTTTTTTCTTCGGCGAGAGGAATGAAGTTGTAACTACTTTATCGCAGTATGTTATATAATCAAGATCTTCCAGATTCTGCTTGCATGTTGAAAAGAAACTGGCAGTATAGGCTGCTTTCATTTAAATAGGGTAGATTATTTAGGTGGAAGAACTGGAAAAATAACAACAAAAACTCAAATAAATCCAAGGTCTTTCGTCAATCGAACGAGAGATACGGAGCATTAAAATGAATATAACATTACAAGACCTCGTAGACGCAGGCGTCCACTTCGGACATCAATTAAAACGCTGGAATCCAAAAACAAAGCCATATGTCTATAAACAGATGAATGGTATCTCCATCATTAATTTGGAGAAAACTTATCAGCAAATCCAGGGAGCCTGTAATTTCGTCGAATCTTTAGTCGCTTCTGGTTCAAATATTTGTTTT
>Ga0154466_1124_pt1 | contig 10263 bp, 6 predicted proteins | sample RifGroC2_FD_105659 | JGI IMG/M metagenome (GOLD analysis project Ga0154466, IMG submission 105659) | Verrucomicrobia bacterium GWC2_42_7 | reverse complement strand
TAAAATTGCATCTTCCGGAGAGCTTGCCCGCGTCATGTTAGCGATCAAGACCGTTCTCGCTCAAGTCGATCATACCCCCCTTTTGGTTTTCGACGAAGTCGATGCCAATGTAGGTGGCGAAATTGGCGCTGTCGTCGGACGGGAATTAGCAAAACTGGCCCATAATCACCAAGTCTTTTGCGTAACTCACCTCCCCCAAGTGGCCGCCCAAGCAAAAAATCACTTTTGCGTAACTAAAGAACAATCACTAACGTCCACCTCTGTCTCCATACGCCCCATCCACCCATCCAAAGAAATAAGACTCTCTGAACTCGCCCGTATGCTCGGCGATCGCAACTCCCCCTCCGCCCTCAAACACGCTGAAGAATTATTAGGGTAATTGGAAGGAAGGTTGGGGAAAACGGCTTTTAATCGCTTAAAAGCGTTTTCCCCAATCCCCTTTCCGAAAAGGAGATTCTGCTAGGGACTGCTGTCAGCACCGTTTCCCCAAAATTTTCACTCTCCTGCTTAATAATTACATTGCAGTTCTATTTTCTGCCCACAGGTGCAAGTAATTAGGATTTTTTTGACGACGCCATCCTGCGAGATGACCTCTACTTTGGGCTCATCCTGTTTGGGCTCTTCAATCAAGATGGGCTTGTCTAATGAAATCTTTTGGACAGTCGTTTCTGCCTTCTGCGGCAAATTGTCCTTGTCGATCTTCGTCCTGTTTTTTAAAAAATTCTCCATACTTTTTGAGGGGTGTTTTTCCGGAAACCTTTCTTTTTAAGGGAAAAGAAAGGTTTCCGGAACCTTCCAAAGAAAAACTAATGATCGCCTTATCAAAATCTTGCGATTTTGATAAGGCGATAGATTTATGGGCCGTAATAGGTAAAATATACACTTTAAGGAAAGTCTTGTCAAAAAAACATTCTTTCTATTTTAATAGATTCCCTAAAACCCATCATGAAAAGAAATTTTGCGCGGAAAGGAAATTCCGAATGGAATTATCCTTTCCGCGCAAAATAATTCCTTTTCGGAAGGGGTCCGGGGAAACGCTTTTGGGTGACCAAAAGCAGTTTCCCCGGAGTTTTTAAACATTCCCAGCTTGATAAATTTCATAAATTTTGGGAAAATAGTGGGCATGGAGGAGCACAAGTTATTGAAGGCGTATTGGCGAACGCGGTACGAGGGGGTGGTGGAGCTTGATCAGGACTGGTTTTTAAAGACTCGGCAGCCGCCTTTATTTTTAAATAACTTGGATAATCCGTTGCGGAAAATAAAAAAACTGTCGCCCTTTGAGTTTGCAGAATTGTCTGGTTACTGCACGCAAGGCGGAGAGATTATTTTTGTGTTGTCTCCAAAGGTATTTGAGAATTACGACGTTGATAGGCAGAAAATTTATGTGGGGGGCAGTTTTAATGGTTGGGATAAGGCGATTGGCCAGGAAAAATGGCAATTGAGGCCTGAAAAGATTAATGGGAACGTTAAGCTCACATTGCATTTGCCTCCGGGTACTTGTTTTAAGACTGGAAAGAGCTTGTTTAAGTTTGTCACAGAGAACAAGGTTTGGCTTGAAGTGCCCTGGGATGCGCCCAACGTTAGTTTCTGTGAAAACAATATCCGCAATTTTTCCATAAATCCCTTACGGACAGGGCATCATGTTTTTTCATTTGAAAAGGAATCGTCTTCTCGGTTGCTGCACGGAGAGAAGATTCTGTGGAGCAGTCCAAATACCAGTGATGAATGCATTGTCGATTATAGCGGCTTTTTGCTCTCATTGAAGTCCGATAAGGAATTGGGAGCCATTGTGGATGGAGATAAGACAACTTTTAGGTTGTTTGCGCCTAGAGCAAGCCATGTGATTGTCTCCATTTACTCACAGTTGCCAGCAAAGACCGTTCAACAGATTGAATTACAGCAGGACGATGACGGCGTTTGGGAGGTAGATTTTTTAAAAAACCTTCACGGGCACTACTATCATTATACCGTAAAGGGTGAAAATCTGGATAAATTTAGTGCTTTCGACGAAACCGTTCAAATACTGGATCCCTACGCATTAGCCGCTGCAGATAGCAAGGGTCCTGGAATTATTATAGATAGGGCACAGGCAACGTTTCCTTTTTCGGACTTCACTCCCCCTCATTGGCATGATTTAGTCATCATGGAGGCGCATGTAAGGGATTTGCTGACGCATGCCCCCATCGATTTAACGCCCGAAGAGCGTCGGGGATTTTCGGGTCTAACGAAGTGGTTGCAATCAGAGGATTGTTACCTGCGAGAGACGGGAATTAATGCGGTAGAATTGCAGCCTATACAGGAATTTGACAACATTTGTATGGAAGAATACCACTGGGGCTACATGACTTCGAATTATTTTTCCCCAGAGAGTAGCTATGCAAAAAATCCATCAAAAGCATCGCAAGTTGTTGAATTCCAGGAACTAGTAGAAAGCTTTCATAGAGCAGGAATTGCCGTCATAGTAGATGTCGTATACAACCATGTCGGCGAACCCAATTTTTTGCTTTTTATCGATAAACGCTATTATTTCGAGATCAACAGCGACGGCTATCTCATGAATTGGAGCGGTTGCGGAAATGATTTGCGCACTCACGCGCCCATGTGTCGCCGATTGATAATAGATAGCCTCATCAACCTAATGCGGATGTATCACGTGGATGGGTTTCGATTCGATTTGGCCGAATTGCTGGGGATGGAGGTTTTGCTCGATATAGAAAAGGCTCTAAAAAAAGAAAATCCCAATGTCATTCTGATAGCAGAACCCTGGAGCTTTAGAAGTCATATGGGGCCCGCATTGAGAAAGACCGGCTTCGCTTTTTGGAATGACGGTTACCGTGACTTTTTAGCAAAATATGTACACGGACAAGGGAATCAGGAAGGCATACGCTATTTCCTTCGAGGATCCCTAGACTATCAGGCACGCTTTCCTTGTCAGAGCGTAAATTATACAGAATCGCACGATGACCGCTGTTGGATAGATAAAATTACCGAAAACCCAAACTTTTTGGGCGAAAACCCAACGGCTCAGGATCGGCGTCGAACCCACCTCATGATTGCAACCTTGATGATGTCCCTGGGAATGCCCATGATAGCCGAAGGCCAGGATCTCTTGCGTTCTAAACAAAGCGAAAACAATACATATAAAAGAGGCGACCTAAATGCGCTTTCCTATTTCCGTGCATTAAATTACCCCTCAACTGCCGATTATTTCCGCCAATGGATCCGCTTCCGGCGATCAGACAACGGCCAGCTCCTCCGCCTCGAAGCCCTACCCTCCGCAAACTATATAAAATTTTTTCACCAAGAAGGGTTTTCCTCTGTGGCCACCCTCTACAACGCCGACTTCTCCTTAACTCACACAAACCAGCAACTGCTTTTCGCGATCAACCCCCATAAAGAACCCATTTCCTTCCACATCCCAGATGTCGATCTCACCCAATTCACTCAAATAGCTGACATCGAACGGTTCTCACCTCAAGGCCTACCCTCTTGCAACATCCCCCTCAATTCCACCTCCTTCACACTCCCGGGATTATCTTGCGCTTTGTGGGTAAGGTGAAAAACATGAGTTCAATTTTCGAGTGTGTTGGACATCGGATTCACATTCGGTCACGTACGCATGTACGCTCCCTCAGGTTCACCTCGTCCGCCTTCTCGAAATCTTGAACTGGTTTTTTTCACTCCCTTTTCGGGAAGGAGACACTTGCGCGGATATAAAATAAATCCTGCAATGAACTTATATCCGCGCAAAGTTAGAGGCCTCTAAAAACTGCAGAGAAACCATAGTCACCCAAAATGGGTTTTTCCCAAGCCCCTTTCCGAAAAGGAGGTAATGCGAGAAAGTAAAATTTTTCAAATTTTTCTTTCGCGCAGGAAGGGGGTATAGTCAAATTGATTGAGAATCGACGGGATTGAGCATGTCCATCACCGCCGAAATTTTTCAAATCCTCTATTGAAAAATACCCTTCAAAAGAATAGAATGGGGTCTATTGTTTTTTACAAAGGCGCAATGCAATAGACCCCAGTCGTTAATGGATAGCTATTCCTAGTTGTTCTCGTTGTTCATTCTTTAATTTGTTCAATGCGCCTGTTTAAACCGTCAATTACCTCTATTCTCAAAACGTCCATAATACACCACTAACCCAATCAAAAAAGCTTACAGAAAAATATTAGCCCATTTTTTCGAGAAGGCGGGCAAGGTGAGGACTACGTTTTAGGATCTTCTTTAAGCACCTTAGAAAAAAATCAGTTCAACTTTTCGAGCAGGCCGGCCAAAGTAAATACGAACTTTTGCCCCCTTGCATAATGCCGCAGAAAGAGGTTAGTTTGAGCTTTTGAGCAGGCGGGCAAGGTGAGGGCGAGGAAGCGTACAATACGTACGTGACTGAGCCCGAATCCGCAGCCCAACACACTCAAAAGCTTAAACTAACCTCTTTCTGCAGTACGTGACGGATGGTGAGTCCGCAGTCCAACACACTCGAAAATTGAACTCATGTTTTTCTATTGCTAAGGGACGAGCGATATATTACGCTTATTCCATGAAAAGAAAGTTACCCCATTTCTTATTAATGTTAATTTTGTTTCTCGCAAACAGGAAGGTTTGTTGGGCAGGAAATTATATATTGACCGAGTCTGGAGAAAAAGTGCAAGTGGATGACCCGTCTATATTGGAAAGGTTAAGAACAGATCCGATTGAATATATCGAAGATATGAAAATGTTCCTTAGCCAACGGAAGTATGAAGCAAGGTTTAAGGGAAATGTATGGGTTGTCACGTTGAAGGGGGGACTAAAGGCGGTATTCAAACCTTGTGAATCAGCAGATTTTTTGGATGATGCTTATCCAGAAATCGCTGCCTATGAGGCCTCTCTTCATTTAGGGTTTCCGATTATACCTCCTACGGTTATTCGTAAAATAAAAGGTAAGATTGGTAGTCTTCAACTCTATGTCAAACCCAGTGTAGATTTGCTTTCTTCAAATAATTTTGAAACGCTTCTCAAAAAAATTAACAATATCGATTTGGTAAACTTGAAGCTGTTTTATTTCATTTTTGGACAATGGGACTCAAATGCAGGAAATTTAATTGCCCAATATCAAAAAGATGAAGATGAAAATCCCATTTTAGTCGCAATAGACAATTGGGCTATCATGAAACGTCAACAAGTCCAGCTAGGAGAAAGACCCTTCCTCGAGGTCTACCACAACGAAAAGCTAGTTTCTCCAAACGATAGGCAAGATAAATTCCCGTTTGAAAGCGTCCAAACAATAAAACATCCCACCGTAGAAAGCATAGAAAAAACATTTGGTAAGGTTCTCCCCTCCCTAACCGTTGAAAATTTGATACAAGGAGACAACCCCCTCCAATACGTTTTATATCAATGCACATTGTGGAGACAGTGGCCATTCTCCGATGAGCGTTTGATCCTCCAACGAAAGGACAAAATCCCGCCAAGTTCATTAAAAAAATTACGTGGATTAAACGCAGAAGTCTTAAAAAGAATATTTCAAGAAGCCAAACATTGCGACTTCTTCAATCACGCTTATATCGAATCTATCTTGGATCGCGTAAACCAAGTCCTCTCCTATACAGAAAGATAAAAGAAAGCGCAGCCGTTTGGGGGAAACTGCTTTGGGTCACCCAGGAAAGGGTTTCCCCAATAGAAAAATATCGGTTCAATTTTCTGGCAACACACTGTTTTTTCATGTATTTCATTAAGCTCCTACTGAAACGAAGTTCTTGCGCGGGAATAAAATCCCAATGGATTTTATTCCCGCGCAAAGATCTCCTTTTCGGAGGGGGCTAGGGGGAGCCGCTTTTGGGGGACCAAAAGCGGCTCCCCCTAGCAAGATACACCTTGACTTATTAAAAAAAACGTTATGTAAATGATAGCGAATATGGAGACTCCAAAATATCTTCTTGATTTTGAAAAACCACTAAGAAGCTTAGCTGAGGAACTAGAGAGGTTGCGTAGAATCTCACAAGAGTCAAAGGTGGATGTTTCAGCAGAAATAGAATCGATAGAGGCCAAAATAGAAAAGACAAAGAAGGAAATTTATGAAAAATTGACCGTCTGGCAAAAAGTCCAATTGGCTAGACATCCAAAGCGACCTTACTCGCTGGATTATATAAAGTTAATTTTCGAAGATTTTCAAGAATTGCACGGGGATCGCTGCTTTGGAGATGATCAAGCGATTATAGGCGGAACAGCCTTGTTAAATGGCCAGGCGATCATGTTGATTGCACAACAAAAGGGTCGATCCACTAAAGAAAATTTGATGCGTAATTTTGGCTCCCCTAATCCAGAAGGATATAGAAAAGCCCTCCGATTAATGAGATTGGCGGAAAAGTTTAAATTACCAATCATATCACTCGTAGACACTCCTGGGGCTTATCCAGGAATCGGTTCTGAACAACGACATGTCGCAGAAGCCATTGCAGTCAATCTAAGAGAAATGAGTCAATTTAGCGTCCCTTCTATAGCCGTTGTTATAGGAGAAGGTGGCTCTGGAGGTGCTTTGGGGATTGCTGTATCCGATATCGTGATGATCTTTGAAAATGCCTATTACTCTGTCATTTCTCCAGAGGGATGTGCTGCTATTTTGTGGAAAGACCGCGTACACGCCCCAAAAGCAGCCGAAGCATTACGCTTATCTGCTGAAAAACTCCTAGAAATGGGAATTGTCGATGAAGTAATTAAAGAACCTTTTGGCGGCGCTCATCTCGATTACAAAGAGGCTGCCGACAACCTCAAAGAGGCCCTCCTCAGAAATCTTCAACAGCTATCCTCCCTAAACACCGAAGACTTACTCGAAAAACGCTATCAAAAATATCGCAAAATGGGCATCTTTGAGGAAAAATCTCTCATTGGCGCATAAGGTCGTATTTTGGAGAGTGGAGGAAGAGATAACCGAGAACCTTTCTTTTCACAAGAAAAGAAAGGTTCTTGGGCTCTTCTAAAGAAAAGCGAATGATTTTGCGATCAAAATCTTGCAGATTTCGATCGCAAAATAGAGATAAAATTTCGCATTCCGAGAGTTAGAAAAACGTTCCGAAATACCTTGCGCAGGAATAAAATTCCGTATGGGATTTTAGCGCTGAGCAAGTAACTCCTTTTCGGAAAGGGTTTTTGGGGAAAACCTTTCCTGGTCCACCAAAAGCGGTTTTTCCCAAAAGAATCTACCACTCATCCGAACTATAGCTATTTCAAAATATAATGACACAGCTTGGGTTCCTTTTGACGGCTATTATCAACAAAAGGATGGAACTCATTCTATCGCCTAACCAAAATCAGAAGATTTTGATTAGGCGATCGTTAGTTTTTCTTTGGAAGGTTCCGGAAACCTTTCTTTTCTCTCAAAAAGAAAGGTTTCCGGATGTGTCAGCTTAAACTGATTTTACTATATTATGGAAACTATAAATACGGAATATTTATCAAAGATAGTCACACCGGAACGCTTATCGAGGATAGAGGGGGTGTTGGCTCAACGTACGCGTTATGTAAGCCTTGTCCTGGAAGATATCTATCAACCCCATAATGCGGCTGCAATTATGCGAACTTGCGACTGTATGGGAATTCAAGATCTTCACATTGTTGAAAACCGTAACTTGTTTCAGCCGGAAAAATCAAGTGTCGCCATAGGATGTGAAAAATGGCTATCGCTTAACTGGTGGACAAATAAACCCAACAAAAGTTCCAAAAAACCCATCGCGGCCTCCAATCAAACCATCGATTGCTTAACTGATTTAAAAAGAAAGGGTTATAGAATTGTAGGAACAACGCTACGACCAGGAGCCATTTCTCTACCGGAGATACCGCTAGACCGTCCCCTTGCAATCGTGATGGGAACAGAAAAAATCGGAATGACGGAGGAAGCCCATAATCTCTCAGATCTTTACATGTACGTCCCCATGACCGGATTTTCCCAAAGCCTTAATGTTTCCGTAACAACGGGCATTATCCTCTACTCTATTGTTCAAAAACTTAAATCATCAAATATCCCCTGGGCCCTTCCTTCCGACGACTACGATAAACTGAAATTCGAATGGCTCCTCCAATCCACAAGCTTTAAACACAATGCGATGTGATGAGGCATCCCTTTCCTTTTTGTGGAGAAAAAGAAACGGGATCCGGCATCGTCAATAGAAATTTAATTTACCACATAACAAATCATTTTTCCAAATCCCCTTCCAAATATTCCCCTTTTTACTCTTGCGCGGGTGCGGATAGTGAGGAAAATAGTTTTTCCTTGAGCAACGTTTAATTAAAATGGTTTTGTAAGCACAATGGAACCCACCAAAAAACAGTATCCTTGCCAACAAGAAGTCACACCTAAGACCGTGGGTGTCATCGACGTGGGAAGCAATACAATAAAAATTTTGGTGGCAAAAAAAGGAATAGACGACTTGGAGGTCGTCTTTACAAAAGCCATAGAAAATCGAATAGGTGAAGGTATTTGTAAAAAACCCTACTTTTTGTCAGAAAAGAAAATGCAAGAGGCAGCGGATGCGATTGGCACCTTAATAGAAGCTGTTGAAAATTATACGGTTTCCACGATTGAGATTGTAGCAACAAGCGCGGTACGCGATGCGGCGAATGGCAGTACCTTTGCGAGTATGGTTCATAAAAAATTTGGCATTTTTCTAAAAATCCTTTCAGGCAAGGAAGAAGCTGAAGGTATTGCCCGAGGAATTTTAACGGACCCCCTATGTTCTGCTCTAAAAGACTTTTCCATCGTTGATATCGGAGGAGGAAGCGCAGAATTTATTAAAGTAGAAGGCGGTATATTTACGCAAACAACCAGCTTGCCTTTGGGCGCAGTGCGATTGACAGAACAATTCATTAAAAACTACAAAGAACCCATCCATCAATGCAACTTGGACGCTATCTATGAACATGTTACAAACGTCATACCCACACATTCCCCTTTCATAGTTAAAAAATCACCACTTGTAGCCACAGGAGGCACCATTGCCACCTTAAAATCCATCTTGCAAGAAAGAGGCAATGTTGGAAAATTTTTGGAAAAATCTGATATCCAAAGTATCCTCGCTTCCCTCATCCAACTTACTAGTAAAGAAAGAGCTTTTAGATTTTCTATCACAGAAAATAGAGCCGATATCTTCCCAACAGGACTGATTACAATAATTGCCATTATGGATGTCCTATCCACCTCCCGCATTCTGTTTTCCAAACGTAATCTCCGCTTCGGCCTCGCCGCTAGTCTATTATAAGAGGGGGGAATTTTTCGGGGAAACTGCTTTTGGTCACCCAGAAAGCGTTTCCCCGAACCCCTTCCGAAAAGGAGATACTTGCGCGGAAGAAAAATTTTGAAAGGAATTTTTCTTCCGCGCAAAGTTCTTCTTTTGGATGAACTTTGGAAATTGCTGTTAAAAAAGAAGACAGGTGATCAGAAAGATGTTAGTTTAAGCTTTCGAGAAGGCGTATGAGGTGAAGTTTTATGCTCCCCCAACATAGACTCCCCCCTGAAAAACTTTAGTTCAGGATTTTGAGCAGGCGGGCAAGGTGAACACGACCGAGCGTACATTACGTACGTAAGGGAGTGTGAGTCCGCTGCCCAACGAACTCAAAAACTGAAATAATGTTTTTCTGTTACCAATGGAAAGATGACTCCTTCTTAAGCGAAAGAATGAAGTGAGAGAGGAGCTTAATGGTATTTTCGACATCTTCAAGATTGAGGGTCTCGCAAGGTGTATGCATGTAGCGTAAGGGGATGGATACGAGGGCAGTCGCAACGCCTTGACGTGTCATTTGGATAACGCGTGCATCGGTACCTGTTGGCCTAGCTTCGGCTTCAATTTGGTAAGGAATATCGTGCTTTTCCGCACATTTTTTTAGTTCTTCAAATAAACGGGGATTTATGTTTGGGCCTCGGGCAATGATGGGGCCTGCGCCTAATTTAAAGTCACCATATTTTGTCTTTTCGCAATCAGGGGAATCGGTTGCATGGCCTACGTCAACGGCTATACCTATTTGAGGGTCAACTGCATAACACGCTGTGGTTGCGCCACGGGTTCCGATTTCTTCTTGTGTGGTTGATACGGATACCACCTTTGCGACTAGCTTTTCTTTACTTTTCGCTAATCTGCGGAGAACTTCACTAATCACGTATGAACCAATCTTATCGTCAAATGCACGTGCGGTCGCTATATTTCCATTAATGATTTCAAAATCATGATCATAGACAGCCGCATCTCCGATAGAAATCAGCTTCAGGGCTTCCTTTTTACTATTAACGCCTATAT
>Ga0154466_1068_pt1 | contig 10274 bp, 6 predicted proteins | sample RifGroC2_FD_105659 | JGI IMG/M metagenome (GOLD analysis project Ga0154466, IMG submission 105659) | Verrucomicrobia bacterium GWC2_42_7 | reverse complement strand
TCCATACACTTGTGTGCCTCTTTTAAGACGGCATCAAATGTCGCCATTTTCCCTAAAAGTTCTTCTTGCGATTGCGTCTCTTTAGCAATCCTTTGCTGGGCTTTTTGCTCCTCTTCTTCTGCGATCCTGGTTGCTTCTCTAAGGCTTAAATCTTCCTGCTTTTCTCTTGTTGTTTTTTCTTCTTCGTCTTTAAAGCGTAATGATTCTGCAATTGCTAGTGACAAGGCTTCGTCCTCTTGGATTTCGATTGCCCGTGGCGCTGATGCTGCCGATGAAGGTGTAGGGGCGTGTCTCTCGAATATTTCTGCAAAAATTGCTTTAGCACTTTCGTTGTTTTCAAGGTTTTCGGCGATAAATCCCAGTGCCTGACTGTCGCCATCGCAATAGGCTGCCTCTGCGATTGCATATACAGCAGATTTCACCAAGCTGTCTTCCGGATTGTCTACAATAGCTAGGGCTGTTGCATAGGTGCTATCGTCAATAGCAAAAGACGTTAAGTTTGCTAAAAAGAGAGAACATGCTACTAGGATGTCTTTTTTCATTGTTTTTTATAAATGCGATAACATTTGTATGATTTTTCAGAAAAGTCAATATTTATTCTTTTCATGGTTCATGTGTTTTATCGCATGCTGCAAAAGAGAGGCGATAAGTTGCGAAAACCTTTCTTTTCGCGCTTTCCAAAGAAAAGCGAATGTCGCCTCAGTAAAATCCTAAAAATTTTCTTCGGCGAGAGAAATGGCGTTGTAGTTACTTAATTGCAGCATGCTATATATAGTCAAACAGAATGAGGTTGACCCAAAAAAGAGGCATCGTTGAGGACTTAACCAAAATCCATCTTATCAGCCCGAAAAATCTGAAAAATTCGAAGAATTTTTCAGATTTTTCGGGCTGATTACTGGTTTTTCTTAGGGGAGGTCCGGAAAGCACCCGTTCATTTTTTGAGAAGGCGGACAAGGCGAATTCGACTGAGCGTACATCCGTACGTGAGGGAAGGGTGAGTCCGTAGTCCAACACACTCAAAAATTGAACGGGTGCTTTCCGGCGGAATCCCTTTCTTCCTTACCTCAAAAAGAAAGGGGTTCCGGCGGGCCAACTTATTTCTTCTTTACTATATATAATATTGTTCCTCTAAGAGTTGCTGAAGTTTTTTGAGGGATTTTTTATTGGCGAGGACGTCGCGCGAAGTTTGTTCTCGTTTGAACTCGAGTTGGGCGAGTTGAATTTTGAGAAATTGATCAGCTGAATCGGTGATACGTGTTTCTTGTTGGGGGGCTTGGGGTTGATAGGGTAGGGATTTTTTTTGTCGGCGGAAGAGTCCAAGGATAACCAATATGCAACCACAGATAACATAGGTTAAAGATACATTTTCAAATAAGAGCATTCCCGCATAGAGTAGGGTTACGCCCATGATTTCGAGCATTACATTCCAAGCCAATGAACTACTTCTGGCCGTTGGGTGGGTGGGTTCCGGGGTACGGAATTGCTTTTGCTTTTTTTCGAGTTTTTGAATAAGGGGATTTAATTGTTTTGTAATTTTTGCTTTTTCTTCTTCTTTGCGATAAATTTCATTCTCGCGTTTTTCGATTTCTTGAATGGTACTGGCGTATTTGTCGTTCCAAATGTTTTTTATTTTTTCTTGAATAATGGGGTCGTTTTGGATTTTTAACAATTCCCTATAAATTTGAATGACACGTTTGAATTCTGGTTTTAATTGCCAATTAACATCACTGCGGATGGAATATTGTGGATTATTTCTTAGAAATCGAATAATTGCCTCACATTGGTCGGGATAAATTTTATTGATAAGTGCTTCATCGAAGTAATTAAAGATAGATAACTGCGTCATGATTTGGCGTGACTTTTCTTCAGGAAAAGACGCCAATATTTTTTGATATTTGCATGTATTGTTCGCAAAACTAATAAAATTTCTTGGGTCGCTTTGTTTTTGCCATTCAAGAAGGCTATTGAGGAATTCGCTCATCTGATCAGGTTTTAATTCCTGAGATAATTCGTTTATCTGGTCTATTAACCACTGAAAGGTTCCATGGACGTCAGTCTCTGTTCCAAAGATTTTTATAGCTTCCTCACTCGTAAGACCCAAGTGTGCGAAATACAAAATTTTTTTCTTTTCTGAATCTGAAAATCCTGCAACCTTCTGTTGCACAATATCAAGCGTACCTTTCTCTTCTCCAACTAAAGAAAGATTAGCTTCCATAGATAAGTTCCCTGGAATTCCGCTGCTTTTTCCAAAAAATTCTCGAAATTTATCCGAAGGAATTCCCTTTTTTTTCAGGAGAAAACTCGCTTCGTCAAAAGAAAGAGGGGGTAGTTCTAGCTCCAACACTTTTTCTTCGAGTGGAGCCCAATTGGAGAGTATGTCGGGTGTCGAAAAAAAACTAGTTTTCCCGGATAACAAATATCGGATATCCCAATCAAAAAAATCTGACAATTGCTGAAAAAACAATTTAGAAAACCATTCCTTCTTTTCGACAGGGAACATATCGTAGTCATCTAATACAAACAATAAACAGTTTTTCTTTTTATTACTACCGCGCCCATTAGATTGCACAAGAACTTCTGTTAGAAAGAGTTCGAAGCATTTTTCGTCATAAAAATGATTATTGTTGCCCACTTGCTCAATCGGCATCGAACCCGTGGGGTTATTTGGGTTCTCCTTAGATCTTCCATCAGATGTATTTTCTTGAACAACAGCAAGTTGTAGGTTTTTAATCAGGTCCGTTAATGGTTGCTCATTAGACTGCATTGAAAAAACAAAAAAATTTGTCCAAGGAATGCTTTCATCAGCCGAGATAAACCCAATCGGACGAATATATAAATAAGGCGTTTGGTTCTTTTTTAACTTATTCCAAAGCTCTGTATAAAAAGCTTTTTTCCCATACTTATCGGGAGCTTTGAGATAAAAAATCTGTTTTGCGTCAGACGAATGAGAGCTTTTATCTAACTCTTTCCAAAAAAGCTCCAATTCTTTCTGTCGTCCAACAAAAACTCCCATATGCTTTATATCTATTATAGAGAAGAGCCTTAAAACCTCTCCGAAAAACAGGTATTTTACGCGAAAGAAAAATTGACATATCTTTCGCGTAATGTGTTCTCTTCTATGAACTTTCGTCCAGTGGTGGGTAGTGTAACAAAATCAGCTTTATTTGACAAGGGTTTTTGAAAAAACTACTCTTAATTTAAAATAAAACCTTTCTGATCCTGCTAGCGAGTTGGCGGGCACTGCCTTACTTGGAGACAACTTATCATTGCCTCAACGACTATAGCCGCATTAAGAGCACTCTTGAATCGGTTTTTGTCTATTTCGCTCTTAACGCATTCATTTGGCATTGTTTGTTGCTTTCCTGCCATATCACTTGGACTTTTTACCACTATAACTGGTATGTTGTTTTCTGGTTTTATGCAAGTTTTTACAACAGGCTCTGATTCCATATCAACAACATCTGCTCCGAATTTTTGATTAAACGCTTCTGCAACATCTCTTCTATCTACAAAAGCTGGGAATGAAGCCCCAATGCCTCCTATTTTAATCTTAGCTAATTCTCCTCGAGAATTAGTTAGGTTTTGGAATGAAATGCTATTCTCGCTTCTCATATATTTATAGGTATGTTTTTGCCTTATTTTTTCAGCGATTAGTGTAAAGTCATCCTCTTTTTTCTCTTCTTTAACTAGAGCCATGCTCATTGAAAGAGAGCGGCGTCCCAGTCCTTGTGCCATTAAGCGTTCTTTTCTTATTTCATCTTTTAATTCTTTATACTTTACCTCACTATAATCACCATTAAGAGCTTGCTTTTCCTTTGTATCAACCAATTGCTGTGCTAAAGAAAATAAATGACCATATGCTGGGATAAGTTGAGGCTCTATTGGATAAAATTCTCCTATAGAATTCAATTCTCCTATAGAATTCCTTGACAAACGATGAGATACGCCATCTCTGATTAAATGTTCTTTTTTCCCTTCGGTGAGAATATCGTTAAAAACATACCCTTCACTTAAATCCTCAAAAAACTCGGGAATGATGACATCTCCTGGTAAGAGGTCTTGACTTAAACTACCGCATATTCCTGTAAGGAAGAATGCTTTTAATGGACCTTCGAATTTTTTTATAATGGACTGGGTTCTTGCGACTGCGTCGGCAGAACCTTTCCCAATTAAAGCAATAACCACAATTTTATCATTGAACGTACAGAATACCATGGGCATACTCTTACGGGATTTTATTGCAATAGGTGAATGTCTGGCAAACGCTAATTTCGTAGCCTCAAATTCAATAGGGATTGCTGTTGCAATGACAATTATATCTTTGTTTGCAATTAATCTTTCAAAATCCTTAGGGTCAATTGGTAAAGCAGCGGGTGGTAATGTTTCTTCCAAAATTATAGGTGAATAGGCTCGAGAATTTATAGGTGACATTTCCGGCGAAGAGAAGCAACGAGAGGGACTTCCTATCGTTTGTGGGCTTTTAGGATCTCCCCTTGTGTTATCGAGAGAGATTCCTGCAGATATTTCCTCGTGCACCCTTTTTTGAGATTCTTTATCCTTTAATGCAGCAAGACCAGTAGACGGGGATGAACTAGACGAACTGGAGAAAAAACGTGAATCGTCAAGTGGTTTTAGATCTAAAGAAGAAGGCTTTTTTTTCGTCGGAGACTCTCCAGCTTTCTTCTTTTGTGAGACAGGGGGGAAGCTTGAAAACCTGGATGGGACTAAAGAAAGAGGAGGAATCATTCCCACTGCAACTCTATTTAGTCTTATCCCCTGCGGAGATAACGCGCCCTCTATAAAAGGAAAGCAACTGGCTGATCTCTGCAAAGGGTTTTCTCTGGTTAAATCAGCTAGCCTATATGGTCTGTGCCTTTTGAATTTAGAAGCGTCTGCAGAAGCTGCAGCCGTTGCCGGAGACTCAGACACCGAGAAAGAAGGAGAAGAGCTTGGTGTTTGCATTATTGAAAAGAGTTTGTCGGCATTAAACTCTTCGGAAGAAAAAAGGCTTATCGGATAAGTGACCGAAACTAATAATATTAAATTTAACTTTGCCATAAAAAAACAATAAATTTTATCTAAAAAAACAAAAGTCACATGACACCTTTTCTTTTGACCACGTCATATGACGACACAGAGTGCTCCCATGATGGTATTTCTAAGAATAAAAGCAAACTCTTTCTTATAAAAATGAAACTCTTTCTTTCTTTTGCTCATTTTTAATAAATAAATTTATTTGAAGTCAGTAAATTCCTACGTTTGATGCATTTTCACTCCTTTTTATTCTGCGTCAATTAAATTTTTTAAATTATAATTGGAAGTAAAAAAACGCGAAAGCCTTTCTTTTCACAAGAGAAGAAAGGTTTTTCGCACTTTTCAAAAGGAAGTTAGCATTGCTGAAGAATTTTTTTTAAAATTTTCTTCAGCGAAAGAGAGAGGACTATCACTTACCTAAATGTCTTTTTTATACCTCAAGAATTATTAATAGGAATTAACTATAAAATCCTAACGACGTCGAATGTAAGGAGATGGCATCTGACTTATCTCTGTTGGGAGACAATCTATTATTGCGCGAACAACGATAGCGGCATTACGTGCACTGGTCTCACGGTTGGCTCTTATTTCATTTTGTCCTGCTTGGATTCCAGCTCTATCACTTGCACTCTTTACAACCACGAAAGGAATATGGTTGTGTAAACAAACCGTCCCCATAGCAGCCGCTTCCATATCTACAAACACGCCATCGAGGTTTCTCAATACGGTCGCAATGCTACTGCTATCAACAAAAGCTGTATTGGAGGTTCCAATTCCTCCGATTATAATATTGGCGCGCGTTTCGCCCTTTTGAAGGTTTCTGAATTCATCACTATCGCTGCTCATCATATACTTATAGATAATTTCTTGTTTTACATTATCAACAACACTAGGTTTTATGCGAGGACTTATATTATCACTAGGCTCATTTGCCTCTACTGACTTGGAACGCTCGCGGTGTTTTGGATCTTTGCCATTGGCTTCAATGGATCGCATGCTCAAAGAGATTGGGTACTCTCCCATTCCTTGACCTATTAAATGTGCACTTTTTATTTTTTCATTCAATCTCTCGTGTATAATTGGATTTTTGTCTGGCTCATTTCTGGCTAAAACCAATTCCTCAGCTAGGGAAAATAGATCTTTACATGCAGGTATACGCTCTTGATGTATTAGACAGAGTTCTCCTAAACATTGTCCGTTAAGACGAGGGGCTATCTCTTCCCTAGGAATATATTGTCCTTCCTCATCCACATTACAGTAATATCCGGTGGTCGTATCTAAAAGACATTCTGGAATAATAACATCCCCCGGCTTGAAATCTGGACTTAGGCTGCCACATATACCTGCCAAGAAAAATATTTTTAATCCTGGACGAAAGCAATCTATAATTTGCTGACTGCGACTGGCGGATTCAATGTAGTTTTTACCAATTAGAGCAACGACTACAGTTTTATTTTTAAGCTGAAAAAACGCAATATTATCAGGACCAAGACGGTTGATAAGGTAAAAGAGAGACAGTTCCCTACCTTCCCCAATAAGTTTAGCATCAACAGGTTTGCAGTTACTACTAAATGCTTTTTTTAGCATCTCAAACTCAGGCTGGATTGCCGCTGCAACCACTATGAAATCTATTTCATTATAAGCAGTCTCACAGTTACGAAATGCTTGGAACAGGTCAAAGTGAGGCTGGATTGGCACTATGACCTCTTTGTCTCCAGGACTTGCAAGCATAAGTGGCGTCATATTCTGCTGCCCATCAAAAAGTCCAGTTTTATTCACTGGAGAAGCCGTTGGAGTCACTGCTGGAGAAGGGGAAAAGGGATCAGACGGTCCTATTTTGGCGGAAACATTGTCTCTGTCTCGTGAGGGGGCTGGGGAAAGGGATTGGGTAGAGACGTACCCACTTCTTTCTTGTTTTTGATGACTTTTTGTTGATTTTTGAACATTTTGTTTTCTTTCTGTCTCGCTATGTACTCCTTTCTGAGATTCATAACTAGAGCTGGAGATGGTGGGCTTCTCTTGACTCAAGGAAAGAGGTGGTATCCGAAAGGTTTCATCGGCTCCTTTTCCTTCGTTTTTGAAAAATAATGAATTGGCAAAAAAAGGTGAGCTATCTTGCCCTAGCTTCTGAGCCTTTGGGGAAGCCGCTGCAGTTGCGCGAAATAAAATTAGACTTCCAAGAAAAGAGGGACCGGAGGATCCCGATTTTTTTATCGCAATGAATTGCGGCTTCTCTTTTGATGGGGAGCTACTTGCTCGTTTGTGCGAGGAGGTGCCTTTGATTGGTAAAGTTAGGGTTTGAGAGGAACCTCTTTCTCTCATTGCGGCATCGGCAGAAGCTGCAGCAGTTCCCAAGGACCCATGCCGAGTCCGTGGAAGAGAAGGAGAAGAAGAGGGTAACTCCAATTGTGAAAATTCTTTCTCAGTATTGCTGCTCTTAGATGAAAACAAGACAATAGGATGAGTAATTGCTATTAACAGTATTAATTTTTTCATGAGAGAACGATGTATTTTATCCTAAAAAGTCACATGACCGATAGTTTTAGATGTCATGTGATTGTATGTAATGGCCTTGTGATGAAATAATTGGAAGCAAAAACAGACTTTTTCTTATAAACATAAAACTTTCTTCTTTGGCTCTTTTTCAATCAACAACTCGATCAAAAGCCTGTAATTTCCTATGCCTGTTGCATTGTTATTTCTTTTATTCTGGCGTCAACTAAATTTTTATAAAAAACTCTCGACTTTTTCATGTGAGAGAACATTTGTTTAATTCACGTAGCAACCTAACTCACTGAGAGCAAATGAGAGATGAATAAAATTAAGATGCGTATAGACAATATTCCTTATTCCGAATTCGCGTTTGAAAATCTTTGTTTTGATATAATTTTAGAAAAGCAGTTCCCTTAGAATTATTCTTGCTGCCCCAAAACAGAAAACCGTTCCCCTAACTTTTAACTTGCTTATGCAGTAAATAATTTTTACTGCTCTTTTTGAGGATGATGAGTTTCAGCAACGCACCTATACATGTTATTGATTTTGAAGGGAGTTTGCAATCGGGGATTGTTGAATATGGTATTGCAACTATCTCTAATGGAGTAATTGAGTCAACCCATACTCGATTATGCAGACCCTACGGGACTATTCCTTATCGAGAAACCGCTTGTCATGGAATTTATGAAGACGAACTCACGCGTTTACTCCCCATCGATACGGATTGGAATCTCTTTTCCTCGCTAAGAGGAAGCGGTCCCTTTGCTGCCCATAATGCATTTACAGAACATCAGCTATTAAAAGCAGTCTGGCCCTATACGGCCTCCACGCAGAATTTTTCAGATGGTCAACCCAGCGTCACTTGGGGTCCTTGGATAGATACCCTGCGTTTATATGAGAATTTATACCAAAAACTTCCATCCTATAAATTAGAGTCCCTCATCGAAACGTTCCAATTACAAGAAAATCTCGATGCATTGAGCAAAATTCATTGCCCGGAAAAACGCCGTCAGTACCATTCTGCCCTATACGATGCCATTGCCTGTGCCCTTCTTATCTGCCGACTCATAAACATGCCCCAATTCCATTCTGACGGCCTGCCCCTCCTATTTAAGTACAGCTCCTATCAACAAGATTGTAGGCAAATGGAACTGTTTTAAAAGAGATCGACATTGTTTCTGTTTTAGAGAAGGCGGATGAGATGAACACGAGGGAGCCTTTTCTTTTCTCAGCTCTCCAATAATCGCACTGAAAGACTTTAGTTCAGGATTTTGAGCAGGCGGGCAAAGCGAACACGACCAAGCGTACATCCGTACGTAAGGAAGAGTGAGTCCGCAGCCCACGAACTCAAAAACTGAAATAATGTCTTTCAGTAAATTTTTTATAAAAAGTATTGAATTCCATAATATAATTTCTAGCATCGCTTATCTTTATATATTTAAGTATGCCAAGAGAACACATTATATTAGAATGCACAGAAGCTAGAAAAGAAGGAAAAAGTCCTTCACGCTACATGAGCACGCGCAATAAGAAGACGCAGCAAGAAAAAGTGGAAAAGATGAAATACAATCCTTGCTTGAAGCGTCATACACTGCATCGCGAAATCAAAGACTAAGCGCTCGTTTCCCTTCAAAGCCCCTGTCTTTTTTTAACACAGACTATAAAAGAATGCCAAAACCATACGATATAGAAGTGAGATGCAAGGTGCTAAAACAGCTCCAGGGGGGGAAAGGGGTTAGGGAAGTGTCAGAAGAATTCGGTTTGGGCTTGAAAACCATTTACCGCTGGATTGCCCGCGAAAAACTCGGCCAACTGGCTCCTTTTAAGAAAACTTCAAGAAAATCATAGTAAATGAATTTTTTGGGGGAGAACGCCTTTGGGAGTCCAAAAGCCCTTTTTCAAAAAAAATTTACTTTTTCTCGATTTGAATGGAATCTGGTGGGACGACGGAAATAGCCTCGAGGAGGGAGGTTACGCCGTTTTTGACTTTAAGCATGCTGTCTTGGTGAAGGGTTTTCATGCCCGTTTGCATCGCAATGACTTTGAGAGTGGCTGTGTCTGCGTTGCGGTTGATGGCTCTGGTTAGTTCGTCGTTATTCTGCATGAGTTCGTGAATGCCGATGCGGCCCTTCATGCCCATTCCGCCACACGCTGGGCAACCATATTCGTTTGCTTTGTAGATATCCCCTGTCCATTTTATGGAATTCATCAAAATTTCTGATTCATTTGCTTCTGGCTTATAGGTGACTCTACATTTACTGCACACTTTGCGCATTAATCGTTGAGCGCACACGACGAGGAGAGAGGATGAAATCATAAAAGGCTCGATCTCCATGTCAGTAAAGCGAGCGATGGTAGAGGGTGCGTCATTTGTATGCATTGTACTGAGGAGCAAGTGCCCTGTTAATGCTGCTTCGATGGCGATTTCTGCAGTTTCTTTGTCTCGAATTTCTCCCAAGAGGATCACATCTGGGTCCATACGAAGGAAGCTGCGCAATGTGCTAGCAAACGTTAGTCCTATGGCTCTGTGCATTTGGACTTGGTTGATTCCGGGAATGGTATATTCGATGGGATCTTCTGCCGTTTGTACGTTAATTTCTGGTGAAGCGATTTCTCTCAATGCTGAGAACAAGGTCATTGACTTGCCGGAACCGGTAGGGCCGCAATGTAAGATCATGCCAAAGGGATAGCGGATCATTTTCCGATAAATCAGGAGGTTTTCTTCAGAAAACCCTAGATTTGTTATA
>Ga0154466_1130_pt2 | contig 10440 bp, 8 predicted proteins | sample RifGroC2_FD_105659 | JGI IMG/M metagenome (GOLD analysis project Ga0154466, IMG submission 105659) | Verrucomicrobia bacterium GWC2_42_7 | reverse complement strand
GTTGGGGAAAACGGCTTTTGGTTTCCCAAAAGCGTTTTCCCCAAGCCCCTTTCCGAAAAGGAGTTATTTCGCAAAAAGAAAATCGATCGATTTTCCTTTTGCGAAGGAAATTCGCTTTGTCTTTTTAAAATGGCAAATTCTTAGGAGTGTTTGTTTTTGTTCGATCCAATTTTTTTTAAAACTTCTCTCAAAAGAAGGTCATTGAAAATATATAACATAGGCAAGTTAAAAAATGACAATAGCTTAAAAAGCTGGGCATTTCTAAAAAACCTATTAAAAAAAACGTCTTTTGAAAAAAGGGAAAGATATTGATTGATTTGCGCGTAACTGTTTTGTTAAAAATTAGTTACGCGCATAATCTCCTTTTCGGAAGGGGTTTGGGGAAACGCTTTTAGGGGACTAAAAGCCGTTTCCCCGAAGTTTTTAAAGGTTGCTAGCCCTTCTCCGAAAAAAGAAAGACTGCAACGTTTCCCAAAGGAAAGCGATTGTTTTGAAAAAACGCGAAAATATGAAAATTTTTTCGATTTTGCTTTCACAAGAGGGAAGCCTCTCTGTGTTTCCCCCGAAATTATTATGGTTATAATCAGTTGGTTTTATATTGAATGTTTTCATAAATAAAAAATAGAAGTTCTATTATATCATATAAAAGCAACATTCTGTTTGATACGTTTGATCTATTTGATCTGTTTGATTAAATTTTCCAATCCGTTGATTATCAAAGTGAAATTTTTCGTAAAAATGCATGAAAATGCAGGTTTTTTGTAAAAATTTTAAAAAATTTGGGGAAACTGCTTTTAGTCGCCTAAAAGCGTTTCCCCAAGCCCCTTCCGAAAAGGAGGTAATATGCGCAATAACAAGTTCTTTCATAATACGTTGTAGTGTAAGGAATAGTTCAATGAAAATATCTCCCCAAAATATCTTCATTTCTCCGGAAATGGGGCGCTTAGGAGTGTCCATTTATTCGCAAAAAGAAAATCGATAGATTTTATTTTTGCGAAATAACTCCTTTTCGGAAAGGGGCTTGGGGAAAACCCATTTTGGGTGACAAAAATGGGTTTTTCCCAAAAAAATCCTCTTACAGAGGGCGCAAAGAGACTGTTATTTTTGAAAAGGGTTTGGGGATGGAGAAGGCGTCCCAGGAGTTGAGTTGCCAGCAGGAGGAGAACTCGATGGTGGCGAAGACGCCGACTGCTTGTGTTTGTTTGGCAATTTCGAGTACGCCTCTTTTCATGACGTGTCGTGGGCCCCGCGGGCCGTCTGGGGTGATTGCTATGTCGTTGCCTTGTTGGACGGTGCTAATTAGTTCTCGAAATGCTTCTTTTCCTCGCCAGCTGCTGGATCCTCTGACGGCGCCGATTCCGAGTAGGTTATAGACAGCTGCGAGCCATGCCCCGTCTTTGCTGGCGCTGATGAGTCCATAAATCTTGCGTTTTCGAAAACGTCGATGAATTTCATGTGCAACGAACAGGCCATCGTGCCAAAAGGCAAAGATAACGGGTTTGTCAAAATGAAGGAAAAATTCGCGATCTTTGTCGCTGATGTGGATGCGTAAGGTTTTGTTCCACAACCTTAAGAGAAGGACAAAAGGAAGTAGCAAAAAAGTCCTCCAGGGAGCTATTAGATTAATTTTTCGCATCATAAGAGTGTAATTCAAACAAGCCGTCAGCGCGTTTTACCAGCATTTTTTTGAGCTCCATTTTTAATAGTAAAGAGGCAACCTCTGAGATGGAAAGGGAGGTCATAAGGGAAAGGTCGTCGATGGTTTTCATGCCGTCTTCATCCAAACACTTATAGATTTTTTGCTCGTTTTCGGAAAGTGCCATTAATGGAGTGGGAGAGGTCTTATTTTGAGCCATCGAGGCCAGAGGCAACTCTAATTGGGCCTGGTAGTGGATTTCTTCAAGAATGTCATCAACGCAGGTAATCAGCGTCGCTCCATCGCGTATCAGGTGGTGGCATCCTCGCGAAGAGGATTGGTCGATCCTCCCGGGAACCACCAAAAGCGAACGCCCATGTTCTGCTGCAAAATTTGCCGTAATCATGCTGCCTCCGTTTTTGTCAGATTCTACAATGACGACAGCCCTAGAAAAACCTGAAATGATGCGGTTCCTCATGGGAAAGGTTGTCTTGTCGACCATTCTTCCTAAAGAAAATTCACTTACCACTGCTCCCGATTGGCTGATTTTTTTATACAAGGCTCCGTTTTCAGAAGGATAAATGACGTTCACGCCGCAACCAAGCACTGCTACCGTGTGTCCATTGGCTTCAAGAGCGCCTTCGTGGGCTGCGGAGTCGATGCCCCTGGCCATGCCGCTGATAATAGAAAATCCAAGACGCGCTAGCTCAGAGGCCAATTGCTTGGCCACTTTTAATCCATATAAGCTCGCCTTCCGACTTCCTATAATCGCAATGGTTTTTACATGAGGAGGTAATTTCCCTAGGCAATAAAGACCCAAAGGGGGGTCGTAGATTTCTTTTAGGAGGGGAGGGTACTCGTTATGGAACCAATGTATAAACTGTCCATTGAGCGCCCCCAGCGACTTTTCTTCTTTCTCTAAATCAAACCACCGCCTCCAATTAAAAATCACTTCCGCCACTTTTTCAGATACACCCCCTCGCTCTCTCAATTCGCCTGCGCTTGAGGAAAATAGTCTGCGAATGTCATTGTTGAATGCAGGAAGTAACTTCTTTATCGTCATCGGCCCAATGGACGATAACCCATTGAGTACCATAAATGCCTGTTGTTCGTTAAGGTGTGTCATGAGAGTGTAAGCTGGGGAGGATTTTTGGGAAAACCCCATTTTGGTCGCCCAAAATGAGTTTTCCCTAAGCCCCTTTCTGAAAAGGAGTTATCTGTGTTTTTGCGCGAATAAAATTTTTTCAAATTGTTCTTCGCGCAAGTAATGAAAGGGTGTCAGAAAGAACAAATTTATAGCCAGATGCTTCGAAAATAAGAAGATAAACTTTAGTAGGGATGGAAGTCCTATACCTGTTTTGCGACAAAATCTGTAATATTTCGATCGCAAAATAGGCAAGTTTTATTGGATCATGTCTGCGCAATAACAAGTTCTGAAAGAAATTGTTATTGCGCAGATTGCCTCCTTTTCGGAAGGGGTGTGGGGAAACGCTTTTGGGGGACCAAAAGCCGTTTTCCCGCCGTTTTCAGAGGTTTCTTTGTTTCTCTAAAATTGAAAAAATATCCTTTAAAAAAAAATGGAAGAAATCAACATTGTGTTATGGAAATATCGCCGCTCGCTGTTTTTTGGGTGCATAATATCGATCCCTTTGTTATAAAATTCCCTCCCAATCCGATTATTGAGGGGATTCGTTGGTATGGGATCGCTTATCTTTTGGGGTTTGTTGTTGCGGCATGCTTGCTAAATTTTTACCATAAAAAAGGCAGGTTGTCCCTAAATAGCGATCAGCAGATAACACTTTTGACTTCCTTGTTTATAGGGGTCCTTGTTGGGGGGCGATTGGGGTATGTGCTGTTTTATGATTTGCAGAACGCTTTACAACATCCAGGGTTGCTAATAAATTTCCATGGAGGCGGTATTCGAGGGATGTCGAGTCATGGGGGGTTTATTGGAGTCATCCTAGCCGCGTTATGGTTCTCTAAACGTGCTCGCATCGCTCCACTGCAATTGGGTGATGCCCTTGTAACCCTAGCCCCTCCAGGTTTGCTATTTGGACGGATTGCAAATTTTATCAATGGTGAGTTATGGGGACGTATCACAGATGTCCCTTGGGCTGTTATTTTTCCGCAAAGTTGTCCGTATCTCAATTATCCACAAGAACTTATTCCTGCGCGGCATCCCTCTCAACTCTATGAAGCTGCGTTGGAAGGACTTTTGCTTTTGATTTTCACCCAATGGCGTTTTTGGAAAAAACCAAAATCACAGACGCCTGGTCGACTCTGCGGTGAATTCTTTATCGCTTACGGACTCGTGCGAATATTTGTCGAATGTTTCCGTGAGCCAGACGCCCCGCTCATCGCTGCGTTGACTCGCGGTCAATTTTATTCGATTTTCATCATACTCACAGGAATCTTTTTCATCTTTATCTCAAGAGAGAAAAGATAATTTGATAATATCTATGCATATTAACGTAGCAAAAATGTCAAAAACGAGTCAAACAAGGCCGACAAGGGAGTGCGAGCGAGGCGTACTGATGTACGTTGAGCTCGCCAGCGACTGCTGTCAACGCCGTTTGGCGATGTTTTTCACATTTTTGCTTGCGCTTATAGTAAAATTTCCTTGAAAAAAGGGTGTTATTGCGGTACCTTAAGTCTATGATAGGAAAAGCAATTTCACAGGTGTTTTATGTTTATGGGTTGGCGTTTGTGATCTCATTCATGATATCCGGCGTTATAAAACTTATTTACAAAATACTGTCTTCGTCAAAAAATGAATGATGTTTTAGTGTTTTTTTATAATTCGCTGATTATTAACTAAATTTGCAATGTTCGACGCCTGTAAAATGTATGAAAGCTTCCCAGTTATTTGATTTACCTAAGACTTTACCTTTTGAAGTGTTTTTTGAAGCAGACAAGCCCGTATGGGAGTGGCTGCCCCTTATTAAGGTTGCGTTGGAGAATTTTGATTTTTCGGCTCAAGATTCCCTTAAAGATATTCCCCCTGGTGTATCTATAAACGGAAAAGTTTATATTCACCCCACCGTAAATTTACCTCCGTTTGCAGCTATTAACGGGCCTGCTTATATTGGCGCACATACGGAGATCAGGCCAGGCTGTTACATTCGGGGGAATGTGATTGTGGGAGAAGGTTGCATTTTGGGAAACTCTTGCGAGTACAAAAATTGCCTTTTAATGGACCATGTCGAAACGCCACACTATAATTATGTCGGCGATTCCATCTTAGGCTCGCGGTCCCACTTAGGCGCTGGCGTTATCTTGGCCAATTTGAGATTAGATAGAGCTGAAGTTAAGGTAAAGACGGCATCCGGTCTTGTGAGTACCGGATTAAGGAAATTCGGTGCCATCCTCGGAGAACGAGCAGAAGTGGGTTGCAATGCGGTCATCCAACCAGGGTCCATTCTTGGAAGGCACTCTGTTGTGATGTCAACTATGGCCTTTAGCGGCATCCTTCCTGATAATCACGTCGCCCTCTCGACCGAACGCACTTCCGTAAAACCTCGAAAATAGACAAGCTCGGGGGAAGATTTTTTATTTTTGGGGAACTGCTTTTAGTCACCTAAAAGCGTTTGCCCAAACCTCTTCCGAAAAGGAGATTATGCGCGTAACTAATTTTTAAAAAATTAGTTACGCGCAAGTTGTTTATTGTTAGTAGCATCTTTGGGTTTTTTTGGAATGGTTTTTATTGGGAAGGGGCGGAAACCTTTCTTTTTTACCTCAAAAAGAAAGGTTTCCGCTACCTGGCTTCTCAATGAAATTAACTATAACAAATTATTTGATTGATTTCTGTTTGGTTTTTCGCAAGCGTTTTTATGCGAAAACAAACACAAATTATTAAACTATGAAAAGATTACTTCTATTAGGAGGACTCTCTATATTACTGACTGGTTGTGGGACATCATTTGGGCCAAATGCTCTTCGAAAGACCCACCCAGGCTACAATGAAGCAGTGACAGCCAGCTTGAATAACGAGTTGTTGCTCAATATGGTTCGGATGAAGTATCGCGATAATCCTATTTTCTTGGAAATTACAACCATTGCAGCTAATCAAGTATTAACAGGAACCGGTTCCTTTTCAGCAAATGCTAATTCCTTGAAAGGAGAGAACTACATTCCCTCTGTTGGAGGAACCTATACTCAACAACCTACCATCAATTACAATGTCCTTCGAGGGAAGGAGTTTGCGGGTAGAATGCTAGCGCAGATTTATGATTCTATCTGTTACGGCTTGATTCAGAATGGTTGGAACATAGAAAGGATCTTTAATCTCTATGTGGATCGAATTAACAACTTAGAGAATGCACCTACGGCTTGCAAGCCCACCCCAGAAAAAGCTCCCGATTACGAAAAATTCCATCGGTTGACGGCTATATTGGGCGAGCTTCAATACAAACGCCTTATTGAAATCGACAAAAAGCCAGATAACAACGACATCAGTGTCGATATGGTATTTCGCTTTAAGCCAAGTGCTGAAATGGCCGATAAAATTGCAGAAGCCAAATCCCTCATGGGGCTTCGCCAAGACAAGAATGACTTCAAATTCAAAAACAATTTCTTAGAACTGAAAAACAACAGGATCACCATCCGTTTCCGTTCTATGATGGGAATTATGTTCTTCCTCTCCCAAGCAATTGAAATTCCCTCTGAACACATTGAAAAAGGATTGGTTACAGTCACAAAGAATGCCGACGGCTCTCCTTTCAATTGGGATAACGCCACAGGAAAACTATTTAAGGTCTATTGCGACAAGAAACGTCCAGTCGATGCCTTTGCTTGGGTACGTTACCATGGGTATTGGTATTACATAAAGGACAACGACTTGCATTCAAAGTCTACTTTTCATCTACTGTCGGAATTGTTCTCTGTTCAGGCAGGGCGTCCTACCCCGAGAGAACCGGTTTTAATGCTTAGTATATAGTTAATAGGAGATAAGGTGCGAAAACCTTTCTTGTCGTAAAGAAAAAACGGAGAAGAGTTTTCGCGCTTTCCAAAAAAAGCGATCGTCGCCGAAGAAAAGTTTTTCAATTTTTCTTCGGCGAACTATATTAAAATGAAGGTTTTTAACGATTGTCTATGAATGTCTATTTGTTAAAGAAAGGATTGAGAAGTTGGGGGTATTGGGCAAAGGAAATCCTAATGCTGATGCTCATTGGACTTATTCCGAGTTCGCTTATGGCAGAGCTGCCCATTCCTCTTTGGCCGACGCCAAATGAGGCATTTTTCAAAAACATGCCCTTGGAAAGCTATATCCAACCGACAGCCTCGGGGAAAACGGAATCGGGCTTGTTTGGGTGTGTACGCAATGACGGACACCGTTTTCACGAAGGAATTGACCTCAAATCCGTTATGAAACGGGACCGCCGGGGAGAGGTCACTGATGAGATCAAAGCGGCCTTTTCAGGGCAAGTCAAATACGTCAATAAAATTGGAGGTAATAGCTCTTACGGACAATATATTATCATTCAACACAACCAATTTGATCTCCCGATCCATACCCTGTATGCGCACCTCAGCACCATTTTTGTAAAAAGTGGTCAAGATGTAAAAGCGGGAGAAGTCATTGGAATTATGGGACGGACCTCCTCCAATGCAAGAATCCCCAAAGACCGCGCCCATCTCCATTTTGAAATGGGGGTCCAATTGAGCAGCACCTATTTTAATTCTTGGTATCATCAACAAAAATTCCCCGTTCCCAACCAGCATGGCAATTGGAATGGCTTTAACTTAGTTGGTTTCGATCCATTAGATTATTGCAAACAGGCAACAGCCCACCGATTTAGCTCAATTAGCGGGTACATCAAGAGTGAACCAACCGCCTTTTGTCTTCGCGTAATTACGAAAAATATACCCGATTTTGTCCGTCGGTATCCGTCTTTACTTTCCAAGCAATTTCAGGGAAATATCAGAGGATGGGATATTGAATTTACTTGGTATGGATTGCCCAAGCTTTGGACTCCTCTTTTTGAAACCGATTGCCCTAATCTAAAAGAAGGCACCATCCTTCTTCTAAAATACGATGCAGAAATTTTTAAGACTAAAGGAAATCGAAAAACCATCATCAAAAAAAATAATAAAGCCCTCACCCTCGGAAAAAACCTAAAACGCTTCCTCTGCATACTCCTAAATCTTTCAGAAAAACAACTGCATCCCTCTTTAAAATTGTAGAGAGATAAGATTCAGAAAAAATCTCCGAAAACCTTTCTTTTCCCAAGAAAAGAAAGGTTTTCGGGCTTTCCAAAGAAAAGCGATCGTCGCCCAAATAAAATCTGTCGATTTTACTTGGGCGAGGGAATTTGTTTTGTAATAACTTTAATGTATTATGCTATACCATGAAATATAGTTGATTCATTGAGAAACGAAGTGAGGAACCCCTCGTCTCTATAAGAATGAAGTGCAAAGGAAAGAGAGGGTGAAAAGGAGTCAAGGTTGGGTAGGTTCAGAGGGTTAGATTTCCATTATAGTTGATCCTATTGAGAGTCGAGGCGCTTTTGCGGTTCATATCGAAAGATGTAATGATCTAATCCTATTTGGCCATAAGTCAATTAATTCATCGGTGGATATTGCATTTGACTTTGTTAGGGAAAGTTGGAATCATGTAACCTGAGTGGGCGTTATTGTGCCTCCCTTTTCCCTTAAAAAGAAAGGTTTTGGGGATATCTTAATGTATGATATAAGTATTTAATTATGAGATGCTTGATGGTTTTTTTGTCTGATGTATGAAAGTGAAAAATACATATTTTTTACAACTTTCTTTTTTTAAGAAAGCCTGTTGTTTAATTCGTTTTTTTGAGTTGTTGATTTATAATATGTTTATTGTTAGATTGTTGCGTGTTTTGACGGGTGGGGCCAGTATAGCCTTGTTCTTTGTCATGTTAGTTTTTCCTGCCGGAGGGGAGGGGGCAGTTGTTTTGGAAAATCCATTTCCTAAGATAAGGGTATTAACTGAAACCTATCCTCCGTACAGTTATGTGGATTCGGGAAAAGTTGTTGGCTTATCGACTGAGGTTGTTCGGGCTGTTTTGGAGAAACTCAAAATCGATGCCGAAATAGAAATAAAGGATTGGGATGATGCTTATTCAGAAGCTCAAAATGAGGCGAATGTTTTAATTTACTCCATTGTACAGAAAAAAGATCGTTATAACGACTTCCATTGGGTGGGTATCGTTGCTCCGACCTCGTATGAAGGTTTTATAGGGTTAGTGAAGAACCAAGCTAAAATAAAATTGCAAACGCTGGCTGACCTCAAACGCTACAAAGTCGGTACGGTTACCAATGATTCAAAGGAAAGTTTTCTGATACAGAACGGGTTTGAGATAGACAAGACGCTGATATCTTATCCCTCTCAAGAAGAAGCAATAAAACGTCTTTATGCAGGACAAGTAGACTTGGTGATAATGCCTACTATTGTTGCGAACTTCTTTTCAACGATGCAACATCAAGATCCTGGGCAACTCCATATGTATTTCGCTGTGCCCTTGTTACAAGATGCCAGTTATTTTATGGCATTTGGACACAAAACCTCGCCTGAAGTCGCAGAAAAATTCAAAAAAGCGTTGGCAGAGGTCAAGGAATCCGGGTTATACGATTCGATCGTTAAAAAGTACATGGTCACGTTGCACTAATGGGCTCGATCTATTGTTATAGTCAAACGTATTGAAAATGAATACAGTATTTTGTTTTGGAACGTCTTCTCATTCATCGCATAATAAAAACCGTAAGGTTTTGATTATGCGATTATTAAAAGTTTTTCTTGGGAAGGTGCGGAAACCTTTCTTTCTTCAGAAAGAAGGGTTTCCGCGTATCTATTCTCTATGCTATTTACTATAACTACAAACCTGTTGATGTAAACAAATGATAGTTTTCAGGGACATGAATGAATTCGATCCCATCGGGCAAAACAAATTCGAAAAATTTGTTTTGCCCGCTATACTCTTTTTCGGAAGGGGTTCGGGGAAACGCTTTTGGGGGAGCAAAAGCAGTTTCCCCGGAGCTTTCCAATTTAATCTTTAGTTGGCCTGTAACCGAATGAGCCCCATATGGATATAGGATCTGTTGCTTGTGGTTGGGCAGGAAATCCCTTGCATTCATCCAAAGGAGATATTCCTTCTGGAGCTCAAGCGGTTTGGTCTCAAGTCGTTTCTTCCGCTGAGACAGTGTCACAAACATTTTCTAGGCCGATTTCCGAGAATTATGACCCTATTGAAACCTCAAAGCCTAAAACAGGCTGGTTTCAAAATATTATCGGAAATGCGGGGACTGTTTTGCTAACTACTTGTTTATCAGCGTCTTCTGTTTTGATTATGGCGGCAAATACCGCCACCTTGGGAGCAACAAAGCTTTTAAAAGAAATGAATTTGGCAAAAGAGACAACGAGCCTTTCTGGCCTTGTTGAGAATCGGTTAGAAGCATACGATATCAACAATAAAGAAGATCGGACCATTCTGGCTAAGGACATTTCTAAAATGAAAGATGCCGCCCTTGTCTATAATAAGGTTTTTACTGAAAAGGAATATGAGTTTCCTGGATTTTCGAATGTTGGAAGACTTTTGTTTGCCCAACCCCCACCGCAATCGGCTATTTTAGATAAATTACAAAAAATTCCAGAATCATTGAAGGCAATGATAGACCCACAGACAGGGATTTTGAAAAACGCTTGTGGGCTCCATGCTTGTTTATTCGTCAATAATCAAACAGGCAATTTGCATCTGTCTTTTGAAGGATCTGAATTAAATTTAAGAAAAGTGGGGCGGTTTACTAAAACCTGGAGTTCTAATCTCGCACAAATG
>Ga0154466_1120_pt1 | contig 10451 bp, 3 predicted proteins | sample RifGroC2_FD_105659 | JGI IMG/M metagenome (GOLD analysis project Ga0154466, IMG submission 105659) | Verrucomicrobia bacterium GWC2_42_7 | reverse complement strand
CCGCTTTTGGTCCCTTCCCAAAAAAATGGAGGCCTCCAAAAACTGCGGGGAAACTACTTTTGGTCACCCAAAAGCGTTTCCCAGCACCCCCGCCAAAAAGGAGTTTTGCTTTCGCGAAAAAAACTTTGCCATTTCCTATGATCCCTAAGAAAATCATCAGTTCAATTTTCGAGAAGGCGGGCAATGGGAGCAATGAGGGAGCGTATATACCTACGTGACCGAAGGTGAGTCCGTAGTCCAACGCACTCAAATTGACCTATTTTTAGTATAAAAAATAAACGAGTTGGGATTGAATTTAGGTATTCAGATTCACCTCAATCAACTCGTTCAATGACTGTTGCAATGAAAGACATTGCTCTTGATCATCTTTGTATTGGATATCCAGGGAACCCGTAAATATGAGATTAAAGATAAACTGATTACGCTACCATTAGCTGAGCTGTCAGCGCATTTTTCAGAGTTGCTATATTCTTAATAATATGGTTACTGGTTCAGATATAAAGTCTAAATGGAAGGGTTGAAAAGTAGTTCAGCGAAAGAATCCTTTTGCTCGGTTTATTTAGTATAGTGACATAGAGTTACTTTGTTTGACGAGGAAATAAAAAACGTGACAAGATGTAAAAAATAATTATGGTGGTGACCCAAAGTTATAGTTATCGGTGTAGCTGAAACAATAAGAAACTTATTTAGAAAGGAATAATGACATGATCACGTTAAGAAAAGTAGCTTTACTCGCATTGTTGTTTTTTACCAGCAATGCCTTTGCTTGGCATGAGGAATTTAACACAAAAATTGGAACCGTTGTTCACGGAGATACTTTTGTTGCCATTGGAGGAATTAGAGGCGGGAAAAGCATAAGTTTTTCGGGAGGTTCCAGTTTTAATGGTATTCAATTAAGGGAACCATTATTCCTTGAAGTAAATATGGATAGAGATCAATTCATTGCTGCAATGGAAGCCAGTGGAATATTAACTTCTTCTAATGCTCAGGGAAAAGAAGACATGCGAGCCCCTACAAGTTTAGGAATACGTTTTTTCAATGAAGGCAAATATGATGAAGCGATCCCGTACCTTAAAAAGGGGGCTGAATTAGGCGATTCAGAGTCCCAGAACTTATTAGGGCTTTGTTACATTAAAGGATGGGGTGTTATGCAAGATAGTGTCGAAGGAATTCGTCTATTTGAATTGGCTGCAAGACAGGGACACTCAAGGGCGATTGCAAATTTGGGCACAATTTTATCCAATGAAGACAAATATGCTGAAGCCGTTCCGTATCTTCAGAAAGGGGCGGAATTAGGCGATTCAGAGGCTCAGTTTGGACTAGGACTTTGCTACATTAAAGGATGGGGCGTTATGCAAGATAGTGCCGAAGGAATTCGTTTATTTGAACTGGCTGCAAGACAGGGAAACCCAAGGGCCATTGCAACTTTGGGCGCAGTTTTCTACAATGAAGACAAATATGCTGAAGCCATTCCGTATCTAAAAAGAGTGGCTGAGCTAGGCGATTCAGAGTCCCTGTACTTATTAGGGGTTTGCTATATTAAAGGATGGGGCGTTATGCAAGATAGAGCCGAAGGAATTCGTCTATTTGAACTGGCTGCAAGACAGGGACACCCAAAGGCTATTGGGAACTTGGGTGTAGCTTTATACAATGAGCACAAATATACTGAAGCCATCCCGTATCTAAAAAGAGGGGTGGAATTAGGCCAATCAGAAGCTCTGAACTCCTTAGGGGTTTGCTATATTAAAGGATTGGGCGTTATGCAAGATAGTGCCGAAGGAATTCGTCTATTTGAACTGGCTGCAAGACAGGGACACTCAAGGGCGATTGCAAATTTGGGCGCAGTTTTATCCAATGAACACAAATATGCTGAAGCTATTCCGTATCTAAAAAGAGGGGCGGAATTAGGCCAATCAGAGTCTCTGAACTCCTTAGGGCTTTGCTACATTAACGGATGGGGCGTTATGCAAGATAGTGCCGAAGGAATTCGTCTATTTAAGTTAGCTGCAGAACAGGGACACCCAAAGGCGATTGCAAATTTGGGCACGATTTTATCCAATGAACACAAATATGCTGAAGCTATTCCGTATCTAAAAAGAGGGGCGGAATTAGGCGATTCAGAGGCTCAGTTTGGACTAGGGCTTTGCTACATTAACGGATGGGGCGTTATACAAGATAGTGTCGAAGGAATTCGTCTATTTGAATTGGCTGCAAGGCAGGGAAACCCAAGGGCGATTGCAAATTTAGGTGAAGCTTCCTTCGATGAACATAAATAAGATGAAGCAATTCTATATCTTAAAAAGGGGGTTGACTTAGGTGGTTCAGAGTCCCTGTATTTATTAGGGATTTGCTATATTGAGGGTCGGGGAATTTCTCTAGATGCTAGAGGATGGATCGTCCATTGAATTGACTGCAGAACAGGGACATTCAAGCGCCTGTAAGCGCCTCGGTGTGATTTATCGTGATGGAGTTAGTGGTATAGATCCAGACAAGAGAAAATCAGATGACTGGTTTCAGTTTTGATTTTGAATATATTTGCATCGTTGTCCGACTTTGAGCGAGACCTCATTCGAGAAAGGCAAAAACCACTGCTTGCCCTTGCCCAAGCACTCTACAGAGAAGGTCCCCTGACAGTCAATGAAATCGCTAGGAAGCTACAAAATCTCAAAGCAAACCCTCTATAGTTCCCTTCGCTATAGAAGATTGCCTATTATAGCAAATAGCATTGAATAGATACGCGGAAACACTTCTTTCTGAGGAGAAGAATGCTTTCTGAGCCTTTTCAGGAAGCACTTTTAATAAACGCACAATCAAAATCTTACGGTTTTATTGTGCGATGGATGAGAAGTCTCCCCAAAACAAAAGACTGTATTCAGTTTCAATGCGTTTTACTACACTGGACAGGATAAAAATAGGCTTCCAGTTTCAGTAACCCACCTTATGTTTTCATCAATTTCTTGGATTAAATTTTCTAAATTTTTTAAAAAATCCTGAAGACGTGGATAGAAGACTTTCTGGGACTCCTTCATAATATCAGACTCCAGTTTCTTTATGGCATTCTCAATCAAGCCCTTCAAGTTTTCTAGACAGGGAAGGTCATCTTTAGAGGGCTGAAACCTAGACCCGATCCACGGGAAATCAGTAAATAATAGATTCTCTAATAAAAACAAAGAAAGGCTGCTTCCCTCAGAAAATGTTTTCATAATATTTTCTAAAACAAAGCGGAATGTTTTTTCCCCAGAAAGAAAATGATCAAATAAACGTTATTTTCATTGTAGTGGTCATCTTTTGGGATCTCCTCCTTGTCTGGGACATTGTCTATTAAGTTAATCTTGATACGCGTTATTAATATATTTTGAAAGAAATCGCTCAACATGCGGTCATAGCATCTGCTTTCATCTCTTAGTATGTCAGCCAAGTATTTTGCCTTTAATTTAAAGGGATTCTTGGATAAACATTTTTTCCCTGCTTCTTTTTTTGAAATATATAAAGGGAAAATATCATATGCGCCAAACACTAAAATCAAGTTTTCAACTTTTCCAAGTTCTTTCATTTTGTTAATAAAAAACAGCACTTCATTTTTTGTAACTCCACCATCCTTAGTTAAGATAGGAACAAAAAAGACAATTGGTTTATTTTCCTCCATCATTTTTGTCAAATAGACCGCGGTGTAATTTCCATCTGGCTCTACATTTAATTTGTAATAGGAAACGTCCCAATGCTCTAAGCCCAATAAATTGATTAATGTATTATAAGCTTCGGACGCATCTTTACTCAATCCTAAGGCATACCCTCCTCTAACTGTGTTCTTCAATGCAAATTCATTTACAAATTCATAGGCGGTTAGAACCCTACCTGCATGCGACTGTAAAAATTGTAATGTAATTTCAGGGAAAGCATCTTTAAACGCATCAACAACCTGACATTCAAGATTCGTCATATAAGAAAATCTATCTTTAATACATTGATAATTAGCGTGATATTCATTTGGTATTTTTTGGGTTATGATTTCCTCAAGGATGCTCCTCATATGTTTAACAAATTCTTTTGGATATTTAAGAAGGTCATCCCAAGAAATTTCTTTAATAAGTATAGATTGATTGATTTTTTCTCCAAAAACTTTTTCAACTTCGTTTTTTAGCTCAAGGAAATCAGTTTTTATGCTCCCTCTAACTAGATCTTCATCCTGACCTTGTTCAATCTTTGATAATTTTTCCAGACTCACTTTTATAAAATCTTCGAGATTTTCCTCGAGATCCTTGATCTCGGTTTTGAAAGGATAAAAACTCTCTTCTATTTTCTGGGACAATCGATGAGGTGGATCGTAACGAGGGTTTAATCGTTGAATCGTCTTTAGACATTCTTGTTCAGCATAGTAATCTCCTAGATTGTAATAGGTTTCATTTAGTCTTAAAAGCCCTTTCAGGTAAAAAGGATAGCCAGTAGCAACTTTTTTATAAAAGTCTACGGCTTCACCGAAGTTATTTTGATAAAATTTAATTTCCCCTGAAAGAAAATCAGTGAAGGATTCATTATACGACATCTCTTCGCATTCTGCTAATGATAAACAGGCTTCGTCAATGCTACCGAGGGCTAGCTGATTTAACGCTTTTATATAATAAAGAACTCCAAGCCCTAGACCTTCTTCTTCTTTTTTTTCCTCTTGTTCTAGCCTACTATCGATAGCAGACAAAGAGGACTCATAGTTCTTCCCTAAATACTCCGACCATGCTGGTCCGTACTGATGAGAATGGAAATAAGAACAAACACATTTCTTCAATTCAGCTATGACAGCTAATTCACTTAAGTTGTAAGAGGTTAAGCCTTCATCTATTAAGATGGCATGTGAAAAATCTTTAGACCTTTCCAACACAGAGCACAAGAAAGTGGCAGCTTCAGTGCCCAGAGACCCTCCTCCATCCTGACTAATTATGAATAACATAAACTGAAGTATATATGCGATAGTATCTTGTCTTTTTGAATTGATATCAATTTTACCAAGCTCAATAATTAGTTCTTTTGAAATATCTTTTAGCTTATTTTTATGTCTAATAATCTCACATAGGTGCTCTCCAGCAATAAATAGACATCTCTCATCAAATTTATTGTTAAATATACGAACGAGTATAGAAACTAAGCGGTTTTGCTGCTTTGATGAAAGGTTTAATAAAGTAACTGTCGACAAAAGATATTGTTTTAGTTCTTTATCTAATTTGGATTCTGGAGCGATTGATGCCTCAAAGATGACGAGAAAACTATCGATAATTTCACTTGGAGCCTTTTTTGATACAATATGATAAAATAGATTGATCAATTCTCTACTGGTGATTCCATTTCTTAAGGAAGATAATATCCCCGATGCAGCTTTTTCTACAAATTCAGGCTCTTTTACAAACTCCTCAATATGATCACTCACACAATTTACTAAGTTCAAAGAAGGCTCATTTAATGCCTTCCCTAAAAGGCAGATCCAATGTTTTTTCTGTTCAAATGACCCCTGCTTATAATATCTTTTATAAAAAATATCCCAAGCATATCTAGAAATCAAAGGATTGTGACTATTCAGGTTCCTAATCAGCAAATTATTATTTTTTTTGTTGCTTGGGTCTGTTAATAATCTTTTAAAAAACGCAAATTCTTCTTGATAGGGAAGTACTATAGAATCTTTTTTGCTCTTTTTCCCTGTTTTGACTATACTTCCTTCAAAGTTCTTCTCGCTTTCCCCTTCTTTAGGCTGTTCTCCCTCCTGTTCCCTATTGATTTTTGATAACGCTATTTTCGCAAAACGTTGTACTTCGGATTCTTTATCTTTTTTTAATTCTAGCAATAAGGCTATTCTATCTGTTTTAAGTCCTTCTATCCGCTCTAAAAACTCTGACAAGCTTTCGCGAATATATAAATTCTTATGATCTTTTAATGGCTTGATTAACTTATTGAAAATACCTTGAGCTAAATTATCTTTCGCTTCTCCATGATCGCTGATCCGGTCAAATAACTTAACCATCATATATACAGTGTTTTTTTGCCACTTCCTGTCATGGCTTCGTTGATCTAAGATACGGATTAAAAATTCAAACATCTGAGGGTAATTAGCATCGTTCTCCTCCAAAAAGGAATCCATTAACCCATCCCATTGTTGTTTGCCTTCAGCGAGTTGGGTTAAAAACCACTCAAATACTTTTTGCTGATCATTACTAGTTCCTTTTTTAGAAAGAGAAATGATCGCTTTAATATAAGTTTCCTTATCTCCAATCTCATGGTAAGATTTATTTAGAAAAAACCGCAGGCACGAGGAAAGTTTTTGATATAACCCATCAACATGCGAAATAAATTTAGTTAGCGTATTAATGATTTTTGCATGCAACCAATTATCATCTTTTTTCATTAAAGGACGAAGGAGATCTGGATCCCTATCTGGATTTGAATATGGATTGAAAAGGTCTTTGTCTTTACATCCTTCCAATAGACTTAAGAGAATGTCAGCCAATTTACTTAAATCATCCTTTTCTTCTTGTTCCAGAACGACATCCTCTAACTCGTCAAACGTCTTCTTTAAAATTAGAGTATTTTCTTTCGATAGATTTTTTGTAATCTTATATGATTCTTGGACGCGTTTAAGATCATCAATAAGCCGGGTACAGGTACCGTAAAGATTGGATTCTAACAACACCAGTATTATCGTTAGCAAAATTGGTCTCATTCTATTCATCACTTTTAACATTAATATGTTCTGTTTATTATAAAAATACGTAAATATCTGCAGAATCTATGCAAATATAAGAGTTATGCTCCTCAGGACGTTTGCATGGACCATTGACAAATTCAAGCAAAAATTCAAGGGAAAGTTCTTGTGGCTTTATGCAATAAAGCTAATCACCCCCTTTTTTTATTATAGCAACCGCGAATTTGAAGGGATTTTTTTGCATCGCTCCATTTTATAATAACAGGTTGAATCTTATGCCCCTATTTTCAACCTGGAGATTGGGATGCTTTCTAACAGCATCTTTTATATAGTTAATAGCATAGAGAATAGATACGAGGGAACCCTTCTTTCTGAGGAGAAGAAGGGTTTCGTGACAGACAGCATCTATTCAGTTTTTGAGTATGTTGGGCGATGGATGGGAAGTGCCCCAAAACAAAATACTGTATTCCTTTTCAATGCGTTCTACTATATTACCTTGGGTACAGAGACGTTGGCAAATTTCATTACTACATAGTTGAAGCGGCAAAACTCGCTTTGCCGGTGTCACAGAGATTAAATAATGGAGATCCTATTATCATAAAATCTATAACTAATGCTGCCCGAACGTCATGCTCAAGTCCGGTGTCCAACACACTCCAAATTTGAAATAACGTTTTTATTTAAATAAGAACTTTGCTGCCAATAACATTCCTGCTAGCATTGCTACGAAGATGTTAGTGACGATAAGATGGGGAGAATGGAGGAGTAATCCGTAAGAAAACCATGAGGCGCAACCCATTAGGCACATAACGAACGACAAAGCTGAGATGTCCCTTGCCGAACGGCTCTTATAGGTTTTATACACTTGTGGTATAAATTGCACTGAAGTAATGATGCTACCCAGTGTCCCAATGATATGTATCAGATATTCATTTGTCATGATTATGTTTCCTTTGAAATGTTTGGGGGGGAAATAGAAATTAAATTTGCCATACCGATACATTTCACCTCTTGCGCGTAAATAAAATCGGTAGATTTTAATTCCGCGCAACAATCTCCTTTTCGGAGGGGGCTTGGGGGAACGCTTTTGGGTGACCAAAAGCAGTTCCTCCAGCCTTTAACTACCTTACTACCTTAGATAAAACACTTGGCAATTGAGAAATATCTTTACCGCCGCCCATGGCGAAGTCGGGTTTACCCCCGCCTTTACCTCCGAGCTTTTCTGTAATTTCTTTGACCAGTTGCCCGGCATTGTGACCTTTTTTGATGGCCTCATCGGAGCACAGAGCAGCTACGGCAGCCTTGCCTTCGATATCGGCCCCCAATACGACGACGCCATTATGGATACGAGCGATGAGCTGAGAACAGAGGCCCCGCATGTCGGCTGCATTTGGAACACTTACCTCTCCAACGACCCATTTTAATCCATCGGACTCAACAGCATGTGTCAACAATCCATCTATTTGGCCTGCAACATTTTTTTGTTCGAATCCACGTAGTTGTTTCTCGAGGTCACTGTTCTTTTGACGTAATTGGTCAACCCTTTGTTCAAGGTCTTCTGTCCTGCAACCGATTTTGTCGGCTAACTGTTTCACTCGGTCTATGCTTTGGAATGCGAGTTCCATTGCGCTTTCGCCGGCAACTGCTTCTATTCTTCGTACACCCGCTGCAATGGCTGATTCGCTGCGAATTTTTATAAAACCGATATCGCCTGTAGCCTTTACGTGCGTTCCGCCACAGAGTTCTACGGAAAAACCACCAATATCGACCATCCTGACCTTTGCACCGTATTTTTCCTCAAAAAAGGCAATGCAGTTTGCGGGTTTTTCTTCAAAAGCGACCTCCTTGTTGACCAAGTTGATGTTTTCCAAGACGCAGCGATTGCTCAATTTTTCTACCTCGCGAAGAATTTGTGGTGTTAATCCTTCAAAATGGGAAAAGTCAAAACGCAAAGTATCGGGCGTTACAAGGGATCCAGATTGGCGGACGTGGGTTCCTAAAATTTTCCGTAGGGCCCAGTGAAGGATATGGGTAGCTGTATGGTGTCGTTGTATGGCTAGTCTGCGTTCAACATCTACAGATAGTAACACCTGGGAGCCTATTTCTAGTTCAAGATCTCCATCTACTTCGTGTAAGTAACACCCTTTTTCGTCTTTTATGGTATTTTTTATGACAAAGCACTGTCCTTTAACTTCGACTTTACCCGAATCGCCTACTTGGCCACCCATTTCCGCATAAAAAGGAGTTTTGTCGAAAATCAAAAGCTTTTGTACTCCATTTACATGCGTACCCATCAAACGGGCAGGGTAATTTGCTAAATTTTTCTGATCGTACCCAACAAACACCGTTTTTTCAACAGAAGTGTTTTCGTCTGCAATGGAAATAACACTCTTTTTCTGTGCCGAACGTGCTCGCTCGCGTTGTTTTTCCATTTCTTGCTCAAAGCCATGCAAGTCAATCGAAAGAGATCGCTCTCTAGCAATAATTTGCGTCAAATCTATTGGAAAACCGTAGGTGTCATATAAGGTGAAAGCTTCTTCGCCCGTAATGACCTTTTTATCTGCCGTAATTCTTTCTAGTAACTGAAGACCGCGATCCAATGTTCGCTCAAATGATTCTTCCTCAATGGCTAACACCTTACAAATTGTCTTCCTTTGCTCGATGAGCTCAGGGAAAAAGGAACCCATTTTATCAATGACACAATCCGCAAGTTTTACGAAAAACCCATGAGGTAATTGGAGTTTCTTTCCAAAAAGAACAGCTCTTCTTAATATCCTACGCAAAACGTAGTTACGTCCCTCATTCCCAGGTAAAATCCCGTCTGCTATGGCAAAGGTCAATGTCCGAACATGGTCTCCAATAACACGGAAAGTGCAATCTCGGTGCTCTTCTTGAGTCATCGAATTCCTATCTTTCGGCATCGTCGCCCCGTACTTTATCCCCGAAAACTCCGTGATCTTTTTAAAAACATCGTCAAATAAATCGCTATTATAATTCGAGGGAGGGTTGGAAAAATCCGTAAAATTCTTGGTAGTAGCAATGATGCCAGAAACACGCTCAAATCCCATGCCTGTATCCACATGCTTTGCCTTCAACGGAAGAAACGAACCATTTTCTTCCGCATTAAATTGGATAAAAACTAAATTCCAAATTTCTATACAATAGGGAGAATCCACATTGACAAGCTTACCTTCGGAACGCCCTTCCGGAGTCAAATCCATGTGCAACTCACTGCATGGACCACAGGGACCTGTCTCCCCCATCATCCAAAAATTGTCTTTCTTCCCTCCATAGCGAATATGTATCGCCGGATCCATGCCCTCTTGCCTAAAGATTTCTGACCAAATATCGTAAGCTTCTTGGTCAAAGTTAGCAGGATCTCCTTCATTTGGCTTATAAACCGTCGCATATAAACGATTTTTAGGGAATTTCCATACCTTTGTAATCAATTCCCAAGCCCATTCGATCGCTTCGCGCTTAAAATATTCCCCAAACGACCAATTCCCCAACATCTCAAAGAAGGTGTGGTGATAGGTATCAAACCCCACATCCTCAAGGTCGTTGTGCTTGCCTCCTGCCCGAATCGATTTCTGTGTATCCGCTACCCGCTTATAAGGCGCAGGCCGATCTCCCAAAAAGTAGGGAACAAACTGATTCATGCCCGAATTCGTAAATAACAAATTGGGCGATGTCGGTAACAGTGACGCAGACGGCACAATCGTGTGCCCCTTCCCCCTAAAAAAATTCAAAAAAGACTCTCTTACTTCTT
>Ga0154466_1079_pt2 | contig 10655 bp, 9 predicted proteins | sample RifGroC2_FD_105659 | JGI IMG/M metagenome (GOLD analysis project Ga0154466, IMG submission 105659) | Verrucomicrobia bacterium GWC2_42_7 | reverse complement strand
CGCTGCCTTTAACGTGAAAGTGATCCATGACTTTCTCATATGGCAACTTACTCGGTTTCCAATTCTCTCGGCCGTAGGCATCGGTATAGACAACGAGGTCTATTTTGTTTTCTAAATCGAGTGCTTTCCCTTTGTTTTTTTGGGTGGATAAATCCCCATCTGTGATGATGGCTAGATTTTTTTTTCCTTTTAAATTTTTGAGGATTTCCTCTGCATCGGTCGCCAACTGGATCTTAGGGAAATGGTTTCTGTATATTTTAATCATTTCATTGATGGTCAGTTGGTTGTATCTGTTGGCAGCTAGCTTGTCTAAAACAGTGTTAAAAATAGTTCCCCGGATCCCCTGTTCAAAAGCTTCTTGAGCCTGCTGAAAAAAGCCTTTGATTCCCAAATGGGCACAAACCCACTCATCGACAGCCATGAATCCGCTTATGACAAAATCCTTTTCTGGGTACAAAGTGTCATCTAAATCAAATACGACGGTTGTTGTAATCGTTTTCATTTTTGGATAAGCAAAAATGTGAAAAACATCGTCAAACTACGTTGACAGCAGTCGCTGGCGAGCTCAACGTACGTTAGTACGCCTCGCTCGCACTCCTTTCTCCCCCTTGTTTGCCTTGTTTTTGACATTTTTCCCTTGTGAAAATACGTGAATATAATTGCCAAAACTTATAGTGAAATGTATTAACAGTCGAGGCGTTTTTGCGGTTCGCATTGAAGTATACAATGGCTTAAATTCATTTTGTAATCAAAATCCTTCTTCCTTCCCTCAAAAAGAAGGGGTTCCGCATCTCCATTCTCAATGAATTTAACTATAAATATACACTAAAGTCTGTAGGGGTGTTAGATCGAACAGCTCAATTATTTCTGTATTTCTCATAAGGACGCAACCACTACTAAGAGGTTGTCCTATAAGGTCTTCATTGTTTGATCCATGTATGTAAATAAAGCGATCAAAACTGTCGCAGCTAAGGCCACTTTTTTGGCAAATTCCCCTGTTTTTTTCCATTTCTAGCCCGTTTAAACGAAGGATTCTAGTGGTTACAAGGTTCTTGCCTAAAAATTCGGGTTCAGTTAGATCCCAATATTTTTTCCCGATTTCTTTTCTCCCAATAAAGACACTACCTGTTTCTGCGCCGGCGCCGTATTTCTCTTTAACTTCGTGTAGACCCAAGGGGGTTCCTTCAGAGTTAAGAATAGAGCAAATGCCTTTCCGTGAGGTAGATATTGTATATTGCTTGCAGCTGTTTCCCGTATGAAAACATAACAAACTATCGCGAACCGAAACCGTAATGATAGGGTAGGGCCTGGAGAGTGCTTGTTCGAGACAATCCGAACCAGAAAGGCTTGAAAAAACCTCTTCAGCCTTATTTTCGAAAGTCTTTTCGAGTACCGTTCGGAATGGAGATAGTTGTGCAGACTCCCATTCCTTTTGAATGCAGTCTTTGTTTAGGCCTGGGCAATTTTCTTTGGTTTTCAAGAACTTCGTTGTCCTGTTAAGCACAATGGTTTAATCGGAATTAAGTGAGTTAAATATGAGGAAAGTCCGTCTTGGTTCCTCAAATGGGTTCAATCTCCTTTTCGAAAGGTATTATTTTACAAAAGTAAGGTATTACTTTGGCGCAATGCAGTAAAGTTAATTTTAGCGGACCTTCCGAATCCATTTTTTTTCAAAAGAAATTATGCTCTCAGGCAAATACTTCTTTTGAGCTATTTTACATTAAAGTTGGGGCGAGTGTGGTCGATATACAAGGAGTCAAAGCCCTCTACTTTGATAGGCCACCAATGCCTAAAAGAATTGGTCCTATGGCAACAGGGAAGTTGTCGACATCAACAAGGATGGACTTATGGCTCTAGTCATCAATACAAACGTAGCTGCATCAAGTGCAGCAACGACGTTACAAGTAACAAATGCAGCTTTGCAAAAAAGCTTAGGGAAGTTGTCAAGTGGTAATAGAATTCAAGACCCCTCTGACGACGCAGGTGGTTTGGCTGTGTCAGTTAAGATGCAGTCTGCTTTAAAAAGGAATTCAGCTGTCCAAGCAAATGTGGGTAATGCTATTTCTTTCTTGCAAACTCAAGATGGTGCGTTGAAAACATCGGGAGACATTCTTAACCGTATTTCTGAACTGAAATCTTTGTACGGAGACATTACAAAGAGTGCCAGTGATAAGACGAACTACAATAAAGAGTTTCTCGAATTAAAGGCACAGTTAACAGCATTGACCGCTGAAAAGTTCAATGGGGTTAGCTTATTTGGTTCCAGCAGCCCAGGAAGTGTAGTAATCACTGAAGATGGTTCGCAATCCGTTGCTCTTTCTGCTTCAGACCTTAGCTCCAATGTAACTAGTATCACTGGTGCCTCTGCTCTGAGTGGATTATCCATCGGAACGGTTACGAATGCCATTGCAACTGTGGCGTCTTCTCGAGCTGTTAACGGTGCTCAATCCAGCAGATTACAATTTGCAAACAGCATGTTGTCGATTAATGCGACAAACTTGCAAGCAGCAAATAGCCGTATCGCTGATACTGATATTGCCTCAGAATCAACCGCTTTCGCTAGGTTCCAAATACTATCACAAGCGGGTACTGCCATGTTGGCTCAAGCAAATGCTTCTCCTCAAATAGCCCTCAAGCTAATTGGATAGAAACAATACAAATCCTAAATAAAGCAGGGACCCCTTTTATGGGGGTCTTGCTATTTAAACGGCGTAGCAGAAGTGTGAAAAACGTCGTCAAACGTCGTTGACCGCAGTCGCTAACGGGCTCAACGTACGTCAGTACGCCTCGCCCGCACTCCTTTGTCGCCTTGTTTGACTCGTTTTTGACACTTCTGCTGCATAGAAATCTGAATTCTTTGAATAAACAGATGAGTGAAAAACGTCGTCAAACGTTGTTTGACTGCAGTCGCTAACGGGCTCAACGTACGTCAAGTAGAGACAAGTTGCGATTCACGAGAAAAGAAAAAACGTATAAAAAATCGCGCTTTCCAAAGAAAAGCGATAGTGCACGAATCAAAAAGTGTAGACTTTTTTTCGCGCAAAGAGACAGGATTTTGGGAGATGTTTTGTTGAACGACGTCTGCACCCTAACAGGTTCTGCAAGAGCTTATTAGGGCGCAGTTTCTCCACAGTTTTTAGGGGCTTCCATATTACCTTACCAGGGGCTTTAGTGGAAAGCCCATCAACTTTTCGCCTGGGGGAATGGGGAATCCGCGTAAAAAGGATTCGGCATCTAGCATCTTCCCTCCCGGGCGTTGGAGTTTTGTGAAGCAGAGAGTTCCCTCTTGAGTGGCTACGCATAGTGCATTGTTAGCTCCTTTCACAACTTCTCCAGGCGTTGTGCTTGTAACGCTTTGCATAACAAAGGCTTCTTTGATTTTTATTCTTACCTCATTGCAATCGAAGAAGGCTCCTGGCCAGGGTTGTAAAGCTCTGATGCGGCGCTCAAGGACGTTTGCTGGAGCTGAAAAATCCAACCCGCCGTCTTCTTTATGGATAATTCTGCAATATGAAGCTTGGGAGTCATCTTGCTCGGAGAAAGTTCCATTGCCTGACAATACCTCTGATAAATACTTTTGAGCGAGTGTTACTGTCGCAAGGGACAACTTTTTGCTCAAAGTTTCAGTGGTCTCGGATGGCGAAATAAGCACTTTTTCTTGAGCTAAAACACCACCAGCATCCATTTTTAGGACAATTTTCATCAGGGAGACGCCTGTCTCGGATTCTCCTTCTGCGATCACTGTTGCAATAGGGCTGGCTCCTCTGTATTTGGGTAATAGCGATACGTGGAAATTAATGGCTCCAAGAGGGGGAATATCCAAGAGAGGTTGTTTTAATAGATGGCCATATGCCATCACGATAATCAAATCAATCTCTTGCGTACGTAACCACGTTAATTCAGCATCGCCAATTTTTTCGGGAGTCAACAAAGGAATACCGTTGGTCTTTGCCCATTCTGAAATAGGGTTGGCTTTAATTTGCTGCCCTCGGCCGACGGGTTTGTCCGGTTGGCTAAAAATGCCACAAAGAGAAAACGCTTCCTTTTGCGAGTTTTTTAAAAACTCCAACAATGGCAATGCAATGGGATCCGCTCCCATAAAGACTATTTTTTTCATCTATATGATCCTATGATTAAATGCATTAAGAATGGAGGTGCGGAACCCCTTCTTTTTGAGGTAAAAAAGAAGGGGTTCCGCAACCTTCCTAAGAAAAACCAATGATTTGGCAATCAAAATCTTGCAGATTTTGATTGCCAAATAAATTTAGGCCATTGCATCTTTCGATGTGAACCGCAAAAGCGCATCAACCCTCAATACATTTCACTATACCTTCTTCGTTTACCTTGTCAACGAGGGGGAAAGGATATCTATATGGCGTTGAATATTAACAGAATATATTTTTTCTCCGGGAAAGCGTCCCATAAAGGCTCCTTGCGCTGAGATAAAATTTATAAAATTTTACTCTCAGCGCAACGATCTCCTTTTCGGAAGGGGTGCGGGGAAACGCTTTTATGCGAATAAAAGCCGTTTCCCCGTAGCTTTACTCATGCAAGGTTTACTTTTTTCAAATAAGACAAGGCGACGGACATCTTCTTTGGTAGGGGCGAGGTGACCTTAATGGTCTCGTTATTTAAGGGGAATTGGACGGAGCTTAGGTGTAGCGCAAGTGAGTCAATTAATGGCTTTTCCTGATCTTTGTTTTTGAACCGTTTTTTCAATGAAGACAAATGAAGTAAGGGGGTTTGCGTGTATAAACTTTCGCCCAAGATACGTAATCCTTTCTCCGCTGCATGAAGACGTATTTGATGTAGGCGAGGATAAGCGGTTTCTGCAATCCATACTTCATGATAAGGTAATTGCGATATTCGGCGAAAATGGGTGAAAGATTTTTTCCCATTTTTATGAGAAACAAATATCCGTTTCTGTTTATCATCTATTGCAATGGGCAGGTCGCAGTCTAATTCAGATTCATCAAAGGAAGTTCGTTCTGTAATTAAAGTGAACTGAAAAAGAAATTGCTCCGAACCCAAATCATTGCGCAAGCTATCGCATTCCTTTTTGTTGCATGTAAGTATTGCCATCCCAGACACTTCTGGATCTAAGAGATGAATCGAAAATAGATCCTTCGATAGGAAATTAACAAAATCTTTCTTTCCCGCTTCCATCTGTGCCCGGATCGCATTCGCTAATACAGGTAATTCATACCAAGGATGCTCTTCAATAAGGATATCCTTGGGCTTCTCCACCGCAAATGTCTGTCCCTGTTTCCAGAGAACAGCCAAACTCACTGGCCTTAATCCTAAAAGCGGTGGCGGAAATCTAAGTTCTTGATGCATATGGTGTTATTTGGACGTGTATTTTTTTGGGAAAACCGCTTTTAATCGCTTAGAAGCGGTTTTCCCAAATCCCCTTTCCGAAAAGGAGATTATCTGCATTATAAGAAGTTCTACAAGAATTTCTTATAATGCAGATATGTTTGGGAAACAATATCTTAAGGAAAGATCTTCATTTTTCCGAAAATAGGGTTTCTAGAGGTGTCCCCCTATAAAAGTCTTTGATTCCTTTTCTTTGTTTATTCTAAGAGTTGTTTTCTAAAACCCTCTTCCCAATATAGCATAGACAATAAAAATTGTTACAAAAAACAACCCCTTTGCGCGAACAAAAAAGTCACGCTTTTTTGTTCGCGCACTATCGTTTTTCTTTGGAAAGCGCGAAAACTTTTCTTTTTGCGAAAAAAGAAAGGTTTTCGCACCTTGTCTTTTCTTAACTTGCCTATGCTATATTATGCTTCGGTATGGCCTTCTGGTGTGGGGAGGATTTCGACGGTAGCGGAGATTACGCGGGTTTCTCCGACTTCGTCTACTGTAATGGCGAGATTGCCGATAGTTAGGGTTTCTCCTGCCAACGGGATTCGGCCAAGCTCAGAGGTGATGAGCCCGCTAAAGGTCGAGACAGCGTCGTTTTTAATAGTTATGTTTAGCGCTTCATCGAGGTCATGGATCGGGATCGAGCCAAAGACCTTATAGCGTTGCTCGGCTATATGAACAACTTCCTTTTCTTCGTTATCGAACTCATCTTGAATATCTCCCACTAATTCTTCCAATAGGCGCTCCAAGGTGACAATGCCGATTGTGCCTCCAAACTCATCCACAACAAGGGCCATATGTATGTTCGACTTCAGGAATTTTTGTAAAATATCTTCAACCGATGTTGTAATTGAAAAGCGGATAATGGGGTGTTTGATTTTCCTTAAATCCAATTCGTCTGGATTCCCACTGTAAATAAAAATGTTTTTGATATGAACGAAGCCGATGCAATTATCAAGGTCGCCATCGCAGAGGGGCAAACGCGTATGTCCATGTGATTTTGCCTTTGCTAAATTTGTGGCTATCGGGTCGTTAATATTCAGATACTCGATTTGGTTTCTTGGCAATAAAATATCCGAAGCAACAAGATCCTTTATTTTAAGGGCGTTAGTAATGATTTTCCGCGTTTGCTTTGTTAGGACAGCTTTATCCTCCCCCAATGCACGAATTTGAATGTAAATATCCAATAAATTGATATCGTGTTTGGTATTGAGTTTAAATAATCTAAGTATCTTTGCTGTAAGGTATTGTAACGAATATAGAACAGGCCATAAAACCAATTGTATTATAAATACAGGAAGCGATACGGCTTTCAATATCCTTTTGGGATTACTTATCGCAAGGGTCCGGGGTAGGACTTCCCCAAAAAAGTAGAGGATAACCAAAATCACCAAAAAACTGACTGTGATTTGAAGGAGCTTTAGTGACGGTGTGCTAAGGTCCGTATATTCTCTGACAAATAGAAAGAATAATGCAACAATGAGGATGGTTGTTACGACATTCCCAAATCGAATAAACTGGCTTGTATGTTTCGCCTTGTCTAGGAGGCGACGAATATTATGATCCGATCGAAGTTCATCTAAGTCTTTGCGCTCCAGAACGATATAGCGAATCTTGATTAAGCTAAACTCACAAGCAACCAAAAGGGCGTGTGCAACCAATAGCAACACATATGCCAGGATAACTCCAATTTCACTAACAGGCATACTTTAAAGTTATTCTTCTGTCTTCAATTTTGTCGCAGACATTTGGGGAGATGGAGATTCTTTATCTTTTTTTGGAATTATGATGTTTCCCTTCCCTTGTTCTCCGACCCACTTCTCTCCTTTAGCAAGAGCATTCCTGTATTTAAGATAGTCTTTAACCATTTCACAATGGTCAAAAACAAGCTTCATTTTACTCAGCTCTTCTAGGCTAACAACATGTGCCCTCGCTGCATCATCTCCAGCTTTCGGAAAAGCCTCTGCTTCTGCTAAGAAAAGGACATCGACGCAATGAAATCGAGGGTCCCGGTCTGGGTGCGAGTACACGTGGAATTGTCTTAAGTTAAGTAAGTTTACGTTCAATTCCTCACGCATCTCTCTTCTGATCGCGTCTTCCACCGATTCGCCATATTCTACTTTTCCACCTGGCAACGCTTTGCCGAAAGGAGCATTCCACCTATCTATTACAATAAAACCTTTAGATTTATCGCCATCAAATAATTCTATAACTGCAGAAGTTGCTAGCACCGGTGGACGATAAGCCCTTTCTTCTAGACTGTGATTCCCTTTGTTTTTGGCATTTTTAACCAATCTAGTTGAGGAGGATGGTTGCTTTTGTTCCTTAGACTCTTTCACGTTGTTGGCCTCAATAACGGAAACACCTGGAACAGTTGCGGTTGTCACAGCAAACAAGCTTGCTGGAATCAAAAAGAAAATAAAAAGGATCTGCTTCATACAAAAAATTCTTTGGAGATCCTAATACCTCTCAAATCAAATGCAAGTAAATTCTCTTTCGCCAAAACACATCGTAGTTTTAATTGAAAAGCAAAGAGAGCCTCTTTTTAACGCGAACGTTGGATAAGCAAAAATGTGAAAAACGTCGTCAAACGTCATTGGCAGCAGTCCTGGACGAGCTCGAGGTACAAAGATCAGAAAAGTCCGACTGGCTCGCACTCGCTTGTCAGTCTTGTTTGATTCGTTTTTGACATTTTTGCTTCGTTAATATGCATAAACATAGTCACTAAGCATTTGTTGATTAAAATATTACGTTTTCAAGAAAAGGTTTTTTATCCAAAATTCGCGTTTTTAGCAAGAGAAAGAAAGATTTTCCCATTCTGATTCCCAATCTGCTTGGCTATACCTTGCATAGTCAAACAGATTGAGGTTGACCCAAAAAAGACGTATCGTTGAGAACTTAAACAAAATCCATCTTATCAGCCCGATCAAATTCGAAGAATTTTTCAGATTTTTCGGGCTGATTATTGGTTTTTCTTAGGGGAGGTCCGGAACCCCTTTCTTTTTCCACTCAAAAAGAAAGGGGTTCCGGTGGGCCCACTTATTTCTTCTTTATTATATAACCTTTCTCAATCCCCTTTTTGACAAAAACCTTGAGCGGACACAAAATTTTGTGGAATTTGTTCGCGCAAGAACATAGAAAATTCCTTTTCGGAGGGGGTAAGGGGGAGGGCTTTTGGGGGGACCAAAAGCGGTTCCCCTAAAACTACTCTCTATAGAGCCAGTATTTTTTAGATTTTTTTTGGAAGTCGGATGATTGTGATTTCCATTGGGAGATAAAGTAGGGGACGTTTGCAAGGGACCCTTTGGAGGAGATTTCTTTCCACCATGAATTCGACCCCGTGTGCTTATTGAAGAGGCTCATTTGGTCTTCTGATACTTGGCTAAAAGGATTCTTAGAGCTCCATTGGGCGGCGATCTGCATTAAGTAGAAGCTGATTTCTGTTGGACGCAGGGCATTCCAGTCTGAAATCTCGACATAGACGCCTTCTTGGCGTTTCCCATTCGAGTCATTGAATGGGCGTTTTTGATAAGCAAGGCCGGGGATGTGTTTAGATTTAAGTGCAGAAATGATATCCTCGGGTGTTTTGTTTTGGAAGGTGAGGATTCTGAAGGGGTAAAAGGAGCCAATGCCATGGTGAAACCCTCCAATTTGACAACCGAGACCAATCATGGCGTAGCCAAAAATGGAGGACGTATCGCGGATATAAGGGGAGGTTGGTATCCACGAGAGGCCTGTATCGATCCAAAGCATAGAGCGTTTCCAGCCTTTCATGGGGATGACAGTCAGGTTTCCATTGCGACGGACCGAAGATGAGATAGAGGGAACCGAGGGAATACTATTGGAGATGTCTTTAGCCATGAGGGCGAGTTCTCCGATAGTAAGTCCATGAACATAAGGGATACGATAAGCGCCTACATAACTCATCCACTGTGCATCCATCACGGGGCCATCAACTTTAAGTCCCCCTAGCGGATTGGGCCTATCAAGGACAACCACGGCGACTCCATTCTCGAAACAGGCTTCCATGGTATAGCGTAAGCAGCTGATATAAGTGTAGGAACGGACACCGATGTCCTGGAGGTCGATGACCATGACATCGATGTTTTTGAGCATTTGTGCTGTTGGCCGCCTAGTGGGCCCGTAAAGTGAATAGACGGGAAGTCCTGTAGCTGGGTGACTTGTATTTGCGACGGAGTCCTGAGCTTTTGCGCGTCCGTCGATGCCGTGTTCTGGAGCAAAAAGAGCCACCAACTTAACTTTGTCAGAATCGAATAAAACCTGTATGGTGCTTTTTTTGAAGCGATTGACTCCTGCTTGGTTAGTGAGAAGTCCTACGCGTTTACCTTTCAGTATCTTGAAGCTTGATTGTTCAAGTACATCGATGCCAAGCAAAACTTCCGAACTGCTTACAGCCCGAGTCGGCTTGACCCTCAATTGCTTTCCCTTCGAGCTTAAGTTAGCAGGATCCGTTGGCTTGTGCCGCGCAGAATCCAAAGGAATTATCCAAAAAACCAAAAATAAAAAAGAAACGATTTTCTTCATGCAATTTCCCAAAAGAAGATATTTCGCAAATCGAAAAATAAAAAATCTTATTTTGCGCAAGGTACGATGGAGTCACTTGTATCCCCCATTTCTAGGATGCATGCTCGGATGTGTTTGGCGATAAAAATCGCATCAGTTTGATTGCCAAATAAATTTAGGCCATTGGATCTTTCGAGGGGAACCGCTAAAGCGTCTGGACTGCCAATACCTTTCACCATAACAGCTCTATTTCTTTGGCCGCATCTGCTTCCCTTTGGAAAGTCATAATTTTTTCACTAACTATATTGATATCAACGCTTTGCGAAAATGAAAATTCCGCAAGGAATTTACCTTTTCGCAACGATCTCCTTTTAGGAGGGGGTGTGGGGGAACCGCTTTTGGGGGACCAAAAGCAGTTCCCCCCCCAAAAACTTTCCCCTCTCCGATCTTGAATGCTTGGGAAAAACTGTTTTATATAGGTGAGATGCAAAAAAAAATTCGTTGTGGAGTGGCTGGGGTTGGGTATTTAGGGCAACACCATGCGAGGGTTTATAGCGAACTAGAGCATTGTGAGCTCGTAGGGATTTATGAGGTTAATGCCGAGAGAGCGAGGGAGATAAGCGAGAGGCATCAATGCAAGGTATTTAATTCGCCTGAGGAATTGGGTGAAGCTTGCGATGCTGTTAGTGTAGTTGTTCCCACAGACAAGCATTGTGAAGTTGCGTTGCAATTATTGGCGAAGAACTGTCATTTGCTTATCGAGA
>Ga0154466_1119_pt1 | contig 10789 bp, 9 predicted proteins | sample RifGroC2_FD_105659 | JGI IMG/M metagenome (GOLD analysis project Ga0154466, IMG submission 105659) | Verrucomicrobia bacterium GWC2_42_7 | reverse complement strand
GTTCTTCGACAGACGGGTCGCCGCTCCAGTGGGATAGGGCAAAGCCGCCGTGGATTTCCGGTTTGTCGGGATTTTGGGGGGAGAAAAACGCGTAGAAGTCGTCTTTTGAATCGATTTTGTGGGTATTTTGGAGGCGGAAAGAATCTGCGCGGGAGAAGAGGCTGTCCTGAATGGATTGCAGTTGTTGAGCAATGGTTGCCACGAATTCCGAACGTTTTTGCGAAACTTTCGAAAGGTCTCGGTCTCTGCGGGCGACGAAGACGGAATCGTTAGCGATGTCGCGGGGGCCGACTTCAACGCGAAGAGGGATTCCTTTTTTTATCCAATACCAAGATTTATCTCCACCACGCATGTCTCGCGCATCTAGTTCAACTTGAACAGGTTGTCCGTCGAATAATTGGGACTGCAACTGCTGTTTGAGGGAATGGCAGTAATCTAGAACTTGGGTTCGGGTTTCTTCTTTGTGTACAACAGGAAGAATTACGATGTGTGAAGGAGCAATTTTTGGAGGGAGAATGAGTCCATTGTCATCGGAGTGGGTCATGATTAGACCACCAATTAACCGAGTGGAAACACCCCAAGAAGTCGTCCAAGCAAAGGCTTCCTGGCCCTTCTCGTCAATGAACTTAATGTTACTTGAATGAGCAAAATTCTGTCCAAGGAAGTGGGAAGTTCCGGCCTGAAGAGCTTTACGGTCTTGCATCATAGCCTCGACACAGAAAGTGGACTCTGCTCCCGGGAAACGTTCGCCAGCCGTTTTTTCTCCCTTAATGACAGGCATAGCCATGTAATTTTTTGCAAATTCTGCATAGATATCTAGCATACGCCGGGTTTCCTCCAACGCTTCCTCTTTAGTTGCGTGAGCTGTATGGCCTTCCTGCCAAAGGAATTCTGTGGTACGGAGGAACATACGCGTACGCATCTCCCAACGGACTACATTCGCCCACTGATTAATAAGCAAGGGAAGGTCACGATAGGACTGAACCCATTTCGAAAAAGACTCGCCAATAATGGTCTCAGACGTTGGACGAACAATGAGCGGTTCCTCGAGAGGAGATGCTGGCTGAAGTTTTCCATCTGGCCCTGCCTGTAGGCGAGAATGCGTTACTACCGCACATTCTTTTGCAAAACCCTCAACATGCTGAGCTTCCTTCTCTAAAAAACTTAGAGGAATAAAAAGAGGGAAATAGGCATTTTTATGCCCTGTATCCTTGAATTTCTTATCAAGAATTTTTTGAAAATTTTCCCAAATGGCATATCCCCAAGGTTTGATGACCATGCACCCACGCACAGGTGAGTTTTCAGCCAAATCGGCAGCCTTAATGACCTGCTGAAACCATTCAGCATAGTCTTCCGCTCTTGTAGGAGAAATTGCTGTATTATTCATTGAACCATAAAAAATGGTACGAAATCCCCCTTTAGTCGATAAAAAAGGCTTTGTTTTTTGCGAAAAACTTTTCTTTTTACGCGGAAAAAACGTTGAAAAGGGAGGCTCTAAAAATTTCGGGGAAACCAATAGTCTCCCAAAATGGGTTTCCCCGAACCCCTTCCGAAAAGGAGCTTATGCGCGTAACTAATTTTTTAAAAATTAATTACGCGCAGAGGGATCCCTCTCAACCCTTTCTTTCAAAAAACATTTTTTCCAAAAAATAGGGTTTTTAGAAGTGTCCAGGTTTTTGCGCTTTCCAAGAAAAACAAATATCGCCTCAGTCAAATCTAGCGATTCTACTGAGGCGAAAAATAGAGCTAATGCTTTCTGACGCTTTGGGGTTGTCCAAAGCAGATTTCGAAGCTAATGATTATAAAAACTTAGCTAGTTTCCCAATGAGTTCGACGCAGCGGTTGCTGTAGCCCCACTCATTATCGTACCAGCTTACGAGTTTAAAGAACTTGTCATTAAGCTCGATTCCTGAACCGGCATCGAAAATAGAGGACAACTTGTCGTGGATGAAATCCGATGAAACGACCTCGTCTTCGGTGTATCCTAAAATTCCTTTGAGGGATGTTTCGGATGCTTCTTTCATCTTCTGACAGATTTCCTTATAAGAGGTTGGTTTTTCTGTGCGAACCGTTAGGTCGACAACTGATACGGTTGGGGTTGGGACGCGGAATGCCATTCCAGTCATCTTTCCTTTTACCGCAGGTAGTACCAATCCGACGGCTTTCGCAGCGCCAGTGGAAGAAGGAATGATGTTGGTTGCTGCAGTACGGCCACCCTTCCAGTCTTTGCGAGAAGGACCGTCAACCGTTTTTTGTGTAGCTGTGTAACTATGGATCGTTGTCATTAAGCCTTCGACGATTCCAAAATTATCGAGGATAACCTTGGTGATTGGAGCGAGGCAGTTTGTTGTGCAGGAAGCGTTTGAGACGATATGGTCGTTGGCTGTTAATGTCTGGTCATTAACTCCAATAACAACGGTTTTCAATTCACCTTTTGCTGGGGCCGAAATGATGACCTTCTTGGCTCCTGCTTTGATATGGCCAGCTGCTTTATCCGCATCTGTAAATAATCCTGTTGACTCAACAACAATGTCTACCCCTAATGCTTTCCATGGTAAAGCTTCTGGGCCTTCTTTGACAGCCAAGCACTTAATCTTGTGGCCATTTACGACAAGCGTATCTTCTCCCTGGTGTTCCACCGTTCCATTGAAACGACCCTGTACGGAGTCATATTTGACGAGGTAAGCCAAATTGTCAGCGGGGACAAGGTCATTGACCGCAACAACTTCGATATCGCGACCTAGGAGTCCTTGGTCAACGATTGCACGAAAAACTAAACGACCTATGCGGCCGAATCCATTTATTCCTACTTTTACTGCCATATTTTATGTTTTTGAGGTTTGTAGTTCAACGTTTACTGAAAGGCTTTCATTTAAATCATTATTTTCCCTCCCTTTCAATCCTGATTTTTTGGAAAAAAAGGGTGGACCCTTCTAAAGCCTTATTTTTACAACAGAAGTTAGTTTTGAATTTAAAATAGATGATGGATTGCATTTACGCGTAATTAATTTTGTAAAAACTAGTTGCGCACATTTTCTCCTTTTCTGGAAATAGGCTTCCTCAAAGGTCGAAAATTACTTTTTCGAAGGAAACGAAAAATCCGTGTAAATTAAACGATGGTCACTTCCCTTTGTTGCATTCTCTGGGTCAGCAATGACGCCTTTTTTGTCCTTTGATAGTTGTAGCATCTCATTTGAAACCAGGAGGTAATCTGTTCTAGAATAAGTGTCTGCCCTTGCATAAAAATAAGTCCAAGTTTCCCCCCGGGAATCGTAAGTATTGATCGATTTGCAAAATTCCTTTTGATTGATTTTTAGAAGAGAATACAGAGGCCGGCTTTGTTTGGTGTCATTGAAATCACCGGCAATCATGAATAGGGAATTTTTTATGGTTTGTTTTTTTATTTGATCTCTAATGGCTTGCGCTTCTTTGGATCGGAATTCGGTAGCAATCGGATCTTTTTTGTTTTCTGATATCCGGCTTTTGAGATGCACAACAAATAAGTGCCATTCTTTTCCCTCTGTCTCAAAGGTCACTTCTAGCAACCCCCTTTTGAGCTTTTGTTGCGTTTTAAAGTAACTAAAACTTAAGTCAGAATGGCACAGTGTGCTTTTTATTGGAATTCGGGACAATATAGCTAAGTGGCGGACCTTATCTTCTCCCTCCATTAGAGCTAAAAAGGGATATTTTTTCCCTTTTCGTTCCAAATCCTTCTGTAGTTCTTCCAAGTAAGGCTTTGTTCCTATTTCCTGTAGAGCAATCACGTCCGGGTCAGCCGAACAAATAATATCTTGCACTATTTTTTTTTCAGCTTCGGGCTTAGGAAAGTTTTCCCTAAATTTGTTTTCAATGAAACGATCGCAAGCACAGTAATTGCAAACATTGTAACTTGCCACACGGACATCTCGAGCCCACAAAATTATAGGAAAAAGGATAAGAAGTATAACTCTCATAAATACTTATAGTAATTGAATTTCTATTGACACTGCTGAAATATGTTATCTTAAGTTTCGAGTGTATTGAGCTGCGAATTCGGGCAAAGAATGTTGCCTTTATGCCTTTATTGCATAGATTGTTAACAGCTTTTTATATGAGCCAATCTGCTTTTCTGGCTTTTGTCTAGCGGAAGATTCAAAACGTGAAGGGCTTAAGGATCTTACTCTTGCGACAGATATCTTTTCTTGTTTTTGTGAAGAAAAGGGGTTTTTATTGGGGCCCACCTTCCTCTGTTTCTCAAAAAAGGCTTCCACGCGATGGCTCCCAAAGCATTAAAAATGGCGGGGAAGGAGAGACTCGAACTCTCGACCTTCGGTTTAGAAGACCGCTGCTCTATCCACTGAGCTACTCCCCCGTTTGAATTTAACTAATCAATCACCTACTTCTTCCAAGGCAAGCGTTTTTTAAAAGAATATTTTTACCTGTCTTTTATAAAACTGGTTGCGCCCGGATAATGCGATATAGTTAATAATTAACTATAAAAAATTGCGCGGATATAAATTTTTTTGGAATTTATATCCGCGCAACAATCGTCTTTTCGGAAAGGGCTCGGGAAAACCGCTTTTGGATGACCAAAAGCGGTTTCCCCGAAATTTATAAAACTTTTCTATGGGCTTACTTGCCTGGACGGCGACGGAATTTCTTATCGAATTTCTCAACGCGGCCTTCGGAGTCGACGAAGCGTTTCTCACCAGTATAGGCTGGGTGGGAATCTGCAGTTACGTCGCGAATGATGACGAAATGGTCAACCCCATCAATCTTTTCTACCTGCTTGGAACGCACGGTGGATTTTGTCAAAAACTTCTTCCCAGTAGATACGTCGACAAAGCAGACTGGGTGAAAATCGGGATGAATATCTTTCTTCATGGCTCTCTTCCTCTCTTATCTCTTAAACTACCCTTGACGTACTTTAAAACGTGGGTTTGTTTTACAAATTACATAAATACGCCCCTTGCGACGCACTACTTGACAATCGGGATGGCGATTTTTCAACGACTTGATAGATGAGACTATTTTCATAAAATTAAAGAACAATAAGAAAACAACCACTCTTCCTTATTGTCAATAAGAAATGTTCACGATTTTTATTCTTTTAGCTTAAGAAACTTTGATTGGTCTCTCAAAATGGGTTTCCCAAAAGCTTCCCTTTGCAAGATAAGCTTGCTTTTTAAAGTGGTTTGGAAAAAGTTGCTTAATGGGATTTTTTGTTTTTCCAATGCAACTTCTGGTTAAGGTAAATAGCGGTTCGTTGAATCTTAATAAAATAAAAATACCTCTTCCTTTGTGTTTTCCTTTTGGGCAAGAAACGAATTTGAAAAAAACATCCCATGCGCAAGTAATCTCTCTTTCGGAAGGGGGGAGGAAAACTGCTTTGGGGAGACTGTTGGTTTTTTCAACTACCGATACACCATTCAAGTATTGTCATGTGAATTGAACTTACTATAGTTCCTTTATGATGAGATTCTTTTGGCGCTCTAAGTGGCTTTTTTTTGTGGGGATGGTGGTAGCTATCCTGGCCCTTACATTTAGTAGTTGTGATTTTTTTAGTAAGACGAGGCGAGAGGAACGCATTAAGCAAAAAATAGATCAAGAGGTTGATAATGCTAGTCAACTTATTGCGCAGGATCATGTTAATCAAGCATTGGAACTCCTTGAGGAGTTGTCTTTAGAGTACCCAAATAGACCAGAGATTTTGATTGCTTTGGCTTTTGCTTACTCGACCCATAAAGATTTCTCTTTGGCCGCGAGTACTTTTGAGAGGATTTCCAAATTAGATGGTTCTTATCAGGAAAATGCGCTTTATGCGGCTCGCGCTTATCAGGAGGATAATAACCTGATGGCTGCCGTTGAGAATTATTGTTACTATTTGAAGTTTTTCCCGGATGACTTCGATACGTGGCGAAGCGTTGCCGAATCGGAGGCATTATTAAAGCATCATCAAAAGGCGCTTGAGGCTTATTTTTTCATTCTTCCCAAAGGAAAACTTTCAGGGCTTGATTATGCCAAGATGGGAAACTTGTTTTTCGAAGTGAATAACGTTGCCCAGGCGGAGTTTTGGTATGCGAAAGCTGCGGAATTGTCTGATGGAAAAGAGCAAGGGAAGCTGGGTTTGGTTCAGATTGCGTGTCAGCGGAAGGAATGGCCTGTAGTCGAAAAGTTATTGGCTGAACTGGATTCGGTTGAAGGCGATCGCATTGATAAAATTGCATTGGTAGGGGTGCGCCGAGAATTGAACCAATGGAAGGCTCAGAAAGCGGAAGAGGTTCGGTTGGAGAAAGAGCGAAAAGAATTAGAGGAAAAAGATTTGCAATTGCAGGCTCAGCTAAAGAAAGAAGGAGAAGAGAAGGCCTTGCTCCAAAAAAAATTGGAAGAAGAACGTGTTGCAAAGCAGAAGCTAGAGCAGGAATTAATTGCAAAAAAACAGGCTGAAGATGAACGTATTGCAAGAGAAAAAGAAGAAGCTGAAAAATTAAAGGAAAAGGCAGAACAAGCCGTCCTCTTAGCTAAGCAATCGGAGGAAAAGTTAAAAACAGTAAAGTTAAGGCAACTATTTGATCAACAGTTATATGCGGACGCTGAAAAATTAGCGAATGAACTTGCCTCCTCCTCGTCGACCCTACCAGCAGATCTTTGGTTCCTTTTAGCTCAGATTCATTTTAATACAAACGCCTTTGATAAAGCACACTTTGATATCCAACAGGCTATGCATGCAGATGATCAAAATGTGCAGTATGCGTTCTTCTGCCTAAAATTGCTTCAGAAAACGGAAAAGCCCGAACAGTTGACCCAAAAGCTTAAGGAGACGAAAGAGAAGTTTCCCCAAAACCCTGAAATTACGCTAGCGACGGCTCGGGCATATGAAAAAATCAAACAAGACAAAGAGCAGGCGGTTGCCCTTTACAAAGAATTTTTAAAATTAGCCCCCCTTGATCACAAAAAACGTCCCGAGGTAGAGCAAAAGGTTCAACTTCTTTCCAAGTAGTGTTGGGGAAACCAATAGTCCCCCAGAAAGGGTTTCCCCAAACAGAAAAACGTGATTTCAAGTTTTCGAGTGTGTTGGGCTACGGATTCGAGCTCAGTAACGTACGTATGTACGCTCCTTTGCTCTCACCTTGCCCGCCTCCTCGGAAACTTGAACTGACGTTTTTCTGACCCCTTCCGAAAAGGAGATTGTTGCGCGCAAATGGGGTGCTGTCTGTTTTATAGTGAACTGAAAATCTATTGATACAAAAAGATGGTTATAAATAACAGGAATGAACTTAATCCCATCGGGTCGAACAACTTTTTTGAATTTTTTCGGCCGGATCATTGGTTTTTCTTGGGGGAAGTTGCGGCATTGTCAATAGAAATTAAACTTACTATAGGACAAATGACTCGATTTTCAATTGACTAACTATGTGTTATGCTGAATCTATAATGACACAAAAGTTCCAATTGCTTCACAAAATGAGTATCTTTCTTAAAAACAAGATCGATAGATTTTACTTTTAATGCCTAACTCATTTTCTGAAGAGGGGGTTGGGGAAAACACTTTCAATCGATAAAAATCCGTTTTCCACAAGGAAATAAAAAATTCTACCAAAAATGGCGATTATTAAGCGTACATGTATAGATAGTATCAAGGATAAAGTAAACATCCTTGACGTGGTTTCGCCGTACGTTGTGTTGAAGAGGGTGGGGGCAAGTTGGCGCGGCCTGAGTCCGTTTAACAACGAGAAGACGCCATCTTTTTTTGTTCATTCCGATAAAAATATTTTTAAGTGTTTTAGTACTAACAATGCGGGGGATATTTTTCGTTTTATTCAACTGAAAGAAAATTTGAGTTTTTCAGAGAGCGTTGAATTTATTGCAAGAAAGTTCAATATTTCCTTGGAGTATGAATCCGGGGGCGGCACTCAACAAAATGTTTCTCTGAAAAAGGAGTTGTTTGATATACATGCGGTTGCTACGGAGTTTTTTGTTCAGCAATTTTTCGAAAATAATGCGGACGGAGAGAAAATTCGCAAATATTGGGAAGACGGGCGACATTTTTCGCTCGAGGTAGCAAAGGAATTTAATATTGGTTTTTCTCCCCCAAATGCTTCTTCTTTAGCAAAATATGTGTGCAGAAAACCATTTTCGTTGGAGTCGCTGAAACAATCAGGGCTTTTTTATTTCAGGGAACAGGAGACGGATCCGCTGAAGTTTCGCTCTCGATTTAGAGGGCGCTTGGTGATTCCGATCCGTGATATTCAGGGGCGAGTAGTGGCATTCTCTGCAAGGCAAACCTCCCTTACTCCGCAGGATGATTCTTCTTTTGAAGCTAAATACATCAATTCTCCAGAAACTCCTATATTTACCAAAGGACACCTGTGGTTTAATCTAGACCGAGCTAGGACAGCAATCAAAGATACGGAGCGTTTCTTAATGGTTGAGGGTCAACTCGATGCGATACGTTGTTGGGTTTCTTGTTTACACTGTGTGATAGCGCCTCAGGGGACAGGTATCACAGAAAACCAACTGAATATGTTGTTGCGTTATTCCCCAAAGGTGGATTGTCTGCTGGATGGCGATAGGGCTGGGCAAAAGGCTGCTTTCCGAATTCTTCCCCTTGCGCTCAAAATAGGGCTCGATATTCGATTTCTTGTTTTGCCAGAGGATTCAGATCCTGATGAGCTCTTGCAAACGGCAGATGGTTTGGCAAGGTTTAATGCTATTCGAGAGCAAGCCAAGGACCCTATTAATTTTGCCATTGATCTTTTTTTTGCGGGGAAACAAAATATTTCGGTTCCGGAGAAAACAGAGATCCTTAATAAGATTTTTGAAATTATTAGTCATTGTGAATCAAATACAAATAAATTGGGATATCTCAATGAAGCGATAGCGAAATTAGGTATTGACCGTCAATCCGCAGAAAAAGACTTCTGGAATTATTTGAACAAAAAAACGTCTCATCGTGTCGAACCCCCCATAGAACGAGACGTTAAAGAGAAAAGTCATAACAGGAAATTGACAAGTCTTGAATATGAGGTTTTGCTACTCATGCTTAATTATGAATATCTTGATATACCTTTTTCCCATACGATTAATCCAGATTGGATTGAACCGGATACTATGCAAGGGCGTCTTCTTGTACGTTTCCTTGATGAAATCCGCGAGGGTAATTGGCACGGAGTTAAGCACTTGGATGAGCTTCTCTCTGATGATAATGAAAAGAATTACATTGCCAGCCTTCGTTATGAAGATGTTAATGTCGAAAATCCCATTCAAGCAGCCAATGCTTGTATTCGGGCGCTTTACCAAAATTTTATTAAGAAGCGCATAACTCACTTAAATATAGAAATCAATTCAACCCCATTTACTCACAAAGAAAAATTACATCAATTACAGTTAGAGTTAATGAAATTACGTCAACTGTTGACAAAAAACATTCCGGCGATTCAAATAACTCCCATAAAAGAAAACTTAACTGACTGAAAATGAATCCATCCTTACTGATTTTTCTTGACCAATCTGCAAAATTGGAAAGAAATTTGTGCACTTACATAAGAAAAGTTACTTGATATGGATTCGATTTGATTAAACATTAGTCCATTGAAAAACAACGGCTTGATTATTATCTCTAATTTAACAAAGGGCAAATTTCATAAAGATTTGTTTGTGTATAACCATTGTTATTTTCAAAGGAGACAGAGAAAAGCTTCTTTTAAGAGATTTTCCCTTTTGCCATAAAACCCTTTCATAAGCATGCCAACATCATCTACCAAAAATAAAGTAACGGCGTCGCACTCAGCTGACGCTTTGAATGAGAAAATCAGAGACCTCATCAATCTATCAAAGGAGCAGGGGTACATTACTGTCCAAGACATTAACTCCCAGCTGCCAGACGATATTGATAATCCAGATGCCATTGAGAATATCATCAACATTCTCGAAAACCTTGACATTGAGATTCTGGATACGGAAGAGGTTGAGGGATACAAGCAGCAGCAGGAAGAGGATGAAGAACAGGAAGTTCAAGCTTCCCAGCAGGAGATTGTCGATGACCCCGTTCGCATGTACCTCAAGCAAATGGGACAGGTTTCTCTTTTAACAAGAGAACAAGAGGTAGCTATTTCTAAGCGTATCGAGAAAGCTGAATTTTCCGCTCAAGATAAGCTGTTCTCCATTTGCTTTACTGCAGATTTCCAAAAAGATATGGCGAAAAAGCTACTTTCCCGCGAGGAACGCTTTGATCGAGTCGTTTTGGATAAAAAAATCGACAGCAGAGAAGAATATTTTGCCATGTTGCCAAAGCTTGCGGAGCAAGTCGACGAAATCATTCAACGTGTCAATGAATCGTGGGAAGAATTTCGTTATGCAAAAGACGAAGAAGCTCGCAAAAAAGGGTGGGCCCGTTTCAAAAAGTTCGAAGCACAATTAAAGCCCGTTTTTAAGAAATTTAATTTTAAGTTAAAAATTTTTGAGGAATTTTTGGATAAATTGTCTCCCACTTTACGTGAAATCGAAAAAGCACTCGATTGCTTGAATTCGGTTAAAAAGAAGGACCATATCAAGTTTAAGACTGTTGATGTTGACGGACTCAATAACCGCCTTCGTGAGATCCAAGATGAATTTAAAATTTCTCCAGAAGAGCTTGCTCCTCTTGTCAAGGCTGTTCGAAAGAATATGCGTGAGGCACACCAAGCCAAGACGGAAATGGTCGAGGCTAACTTGCGATTGGTTATTAGTATTGCGAAAAAATACACTAACCGAGGCCTTTCCTTCCTCGACCTCATTCAAGAGGGGAACATGGGTCTAATGAAGGCAGTAG
>Ga0154466_1015_pt1 | contig 11025 bp, 9 predicted proteins | sample RifGroC2_FD_105659 | JGI IMG/M metagenome (GOLD analysis project Ga0154466, IMG submission 105659) | Verrucomicrobia bacterium GWC2_42_7 | reverse complement strand
CTCAAACCGGACAAAGAATAACGAGCCCTACCGATGACCCCGCCGCCGCTAGCCGCGTCCTTCAAGAACAAACACTGAAAGACCGTTTATCCCAATTTTACCAAAACGAATCCAGAGCAGAAAACGTTGCAAACGTAACGTCTTCCTACCTGCAAACACAAATAGACATCAATACAAGTGCAACCGAAGAAGCCATCAGAGCAAGTGGTATTTCAGATGTCTCTCAATTCACATCCTCAGCTACACAGGTAAACGGTTTAATCGAACAAGCTTTTGCCACGGCCAACCAGCAATACTTGGGGTCTTATTTATTCTCGGGCGTTAGGACGGGAACCCAACCCTTCACCGCCGAACGCGATTCATCAGGTCAAATTACTTCGGTGACCTACAACGGTACCCCCTCCGGCGGCTCACAACAAACCTATTCCGTCGCTGAAGGAATAACGATCTCTCCGTATGCCTCCGGCGATATCAATCAAAATACCGTTCTACCACATATCCAAAACCTCATCCAGCTGAGAGATCACTTAAAAAACAAAGATTCCGCAGCCATCACCGCCGATATACAAACCCTGAGAACCTCCAGTGATAACTTGATAAATGCACAAAGCCTCACAAACGCCAACTTAAGCAGACTCTCTCTAGCAAAAACTCAAAATTCCAATAGCTTCCAATCCCTCGAAAAAGAAATTTCAAGCGACGCAGATGCCGACTTCGCCCAAACGATGGTCCAACTCCAAAAAACTCAATACGCCTACCAGGCGGCAATGCAGGTGGGAGGACGCGTCCTAAGCCGCTCTATCATGGATTATTTATGATAAAAAGATAAAAATTGGTGAAACTGCTTTTATTCGCATAAAAGCGTTTTCCCCAAGCCCCTTTCCGAAAAAGACTATCAAGTTCATTGAAAAAAATAAATACTTCCGAAAACTTTATTTTTTGAAAAATGAAGGAGTATTTGAGAGATATTGTTATTGAACCATGGCTGCGCTATAACAAGTTCTGCAAGAACTTATTATAGCGTAGACTCCCTCCTTTTCGGAAGGGGTGCGGGGAAACGCTTTTGGGTGACCAAAAGCAGTTTCCCCGCAGTTTCTTGAAATCTCCAGGGGTTTTCCCCAACCAATTTCACCTATAAAAAAAATATGAACCAAGCGATAAGAGTAGACGAACCGATCAGAAGGGCAGCCAAGAAAGCTGTTCTGGATACTGCACACATTGTAAAGTTGCCCTTGGGGCTGTTGGGATTTCCAGAGTTGAAGGAAATGGAAATTGTTTATTCGAAAGCGGAGTTACCATTCATGAGGTTACGCCAAGTGAAAGAAAATAACCGCTTGGAATTCATGATAATAGAACCCAACGGCTTGATTGATAACTACAAGATAGAGATCAGCGACCAGGATTTGCTCTTTCTGGGTATAGAAGGCCCTAACGATGTCCTTGTGCTCAACATAGCAACCATACATAATTCAATGGTTACAATAAACTTAATTGGGCCCATTATCGTTAATCGAAAGACCCGATTGGCCAAGCAAGTCGTAATAGAAAACCATACGCAATACTCAGAAAATCATGTACTTTATCAAGGCGAAATGTGAGGATTTTTTATGCTCGTATTAACAAGGAAGTTAAATGAGTCGATCGTGATCAATGAAAACATCATTATCAATATCAACAAGATAGATGGAGACTCAGTAAAAATAGGAATAAATGCGCCCAGAGAGATACGCATTTATAGACAAGAGGTTTTCGAAGCAATAAGAGAAAGCAACGTATCAGCTGCACTTACTGACGGACACTCCTTAAAGCTCCCCTCCAAAATGCTCCTAACCCTAGAAACTCGAACCCCCATGCAACCCCAATCCTTTAAAGCTAAAGAAATTACACCCCCAAAAAAAATAAAAAAAACCATTTTAAAGTAAATTTGGGGAAACCCATTTTGGTCACCCAGAAAAGTGTTCCCCCAACAGAAAAATGTAAGTTCAATTTTCGAGTGTGTTGGGCTACGGATTCGTGCTCGGTCACGTACGTATGTACGCTCCTTCACTCTCACCTTGCCCGCCTGCTCGAAAAATTGAACTTACGTTTTTTCTGGCCCCATTCCGAAAAGGAGATACTTGCGCGGAAATAAATTTTGAAGAAATTTATTTCCGCGCAAATTTTCATTCGGATGGGTTCTTAAGAAACGTCATTTATAGTTCAATTCATTGCGAATAGAGGCTCAGAATGATCTTCAAAAGAAATACGAAAAGCAGTTCCCCCAAAAACTTCCTTCTTAAAAATTTCTCCAAAATTGTGGGGTAAAGAGGACGATGATGGCGTAGAGTTCAAGGCGGCCGGCGATCATGAGGATGGAGAGGTAGATTTTCGTGATGCCGCTCAAGAATCCGTAATTTTGGGCAGGTCCTAATTCGGCGAAGCCAGGGCCTACGTTTGATAGGCACGAGATCATGGCGGAAAAGGAGCCTTCGAAACTGAGTACGGGTTCGAAGATGGCCAAGAATATCAGGCTAAAAAAGCAGACAAATGCGTAAAGGAGGAGATGGGTACTAATTTCTAGCTGCGTGGATTCTTCTATGGCTTCTCCCTGGTTGAATACAGCGCGAACGATTTTTGTCCTAAACGTTTTCTCCATGTGGGAAAATCCTATTTTGAGCCCCAAAATGAATCGAAATACTTTTATACCGCCTGCGGTCGAGCCCGAGCAACCACCTATAAACATCAATAAAATCAAAAGAGTATGGGTCGAGGGAATCCACTGTTGAAAGTCGACGGAGTTATAACCGGAAGTTGTCAGGATAGAGACTACTTGGAAAATGGAATGACGAACGCAATCCCCTACCCCCATTGTTTTCTGTTTGAACACCAACAACAAACACAACAAAATAGAGGCAACAGCTATAATTAACAGGTACGCTAATAATTCCTGATTTTTTTTAATGGAAGGGAAGTCTCTTTTTGCCATTTTCAGCAAGACAAAGAAATTTAAGCCGCCAATCATCATGAAGAGGATCATAGCCCATTCGAAGGCAGGATTTTTGTAAAAGGCAACACCTGCATTTCGTATGCAAAATCCGCTGGTGGACAAGGTTCCAAACATCTGACAAACGGCATCAAACCATGCCAACCCACATAAATGATAACTCACTGCGCATAAAAAAGATAATACACAATACAGGAACAACAATTGAAAAACCGTAGATTGTATTTTATTGGAGTCTAGGTCAACAGCTTGGGCAGAAGATTCTTTTGTATACAATATTTTCGCCCCAACTCCCATAAAGGCAAAAAGGATCACACAAAAGGTAATGATTCCGATCCCCCCAACCCATTGACTGAGGACTCGCCAAAAGGCCAAACTGACAGGAAAGCTTTCTACATCTCCAAAAACGGTAGCGCCGGTTGTGGTCAGCCCGGAGGCTATCTCAAAAAGTCCGTCATAAAACCTGCATCCGTGCAATATGACATAGTAAGGCATGGCCCCCAAGAAGGAAGAAACAAGCCAACCCGCACCCGTAACACACAAGGCATCCTTTTTAAAAAAGCGTTTAGTTGCTGTCCTTCCCTCAAAGTATAAAAAAAGGGCCAACAAAAAAGTAAGGACGATCAACCCCAACCACTTTAGGCTTATATCTGAGTCCAAGGCATCCCCAAAGCTTAGACCCACTCCCCATGAAACAACAAACGCTAAACCAATAAACCCAGTTATAAAACTCAGTAACCTCGAGATAATTCGAAAATTCATGACTATAATAAAATTAGACTCGATCTAAAAATCTCAGGGAAACTGCTTTTGGTCCCCCAAAAGCGTTTCCCCAAACCCTTTCCGAAAAAAGTTATCCGCGCGAAAGCAAAATCTATCGATTTTTACTTTCGCGCAGAAACTTCTTTTTATGTTTATGGAGGGAATCTAATTAGGTTAAAAATTTGAAAATTTCTAGATACGTCCTTCTCTTTTTTAAAGGAAAAGAAAGAAAAAGAAAGAAAAAGAAACACAGACACTCCAAAAATCCCAAATAAAAAAATAACTTTCACGTAATTAAAATCGATAGATTTTACTTACGTGAAAATAACTCCTTTTCGGAAAGGGGCTTGGGGAAAACCTATTTTGGGGGACGATTGGGTTTCCCCAACATTCACATTCCCAACATCACCTCTCCATTAAAACATTCGCATTAATTCGGAGATTTTGTCTTTCATTACGGCTATGACGATGTGATCGCCTTCTAGGATTTTATCTTCTGCGGTTGGGACTTTTGTGTAGTATTTTCTTAAAAGGGCAACGACGACGGAGCCTTTAGGCCATTGGATATCGCGGATAAAGCGCCCGATGCATGAACTCTCTCGGCCGATGCGTATTTGTAAAATTTTCCCTGCGTTGTCTGAAATACTGCCCAGTTCTACACATACATCTTCTGAAATGTATCGTTTAATTTCGTTGTAAGTTGCAGTCCTCGGACTAACAGCCAACTCTACACCAATCACGCTCTTCATCTCTTCTATTACTTGTTCATAATCAGATCGATTCGTTGCAAGGAAAATCTTTTTAGCGCCCAATTTTTTTGCTTGCAGGTACACCATGATATTTTCCTCATCGCTCTTCGAACAGGCTATAAAGAAATCGGCTTTTTCAATTTGCTCCTCTTGGAGTAACCTTAATGAAGTCGCAGAGCCATTAATAACCGTTACTTGAGGAAACGACTCCGATAGCTGTTTACAAATATCTAGGTTGGGTTCGAGAATCCTAAGCTTAAACCGCGAGTGACTTAATAATCTTATAAGGGCTATGGCTGTCTCTGTCCCTCCCCATAATACGCCATTGACGTGTTCCATGTAACATTCTGGATTACATGCAAGTCTAACATTCATCAACGACTCTGGGGAACCCACAAGCGTTAAGATATCACCCCTTCTTAAAATGGTGTCTTTGTTTGGGACATCGTAAAAATCGCCTCTTTGTATATATACGACCCTTATTCCTTGCTCTATCTTTATATCAGCCAAGGTGCGATTAGAAAACTTTGAATTTTCACCCAATTTTATACTTTGTACCTCTAGCTGTCCCCTAGCAAAATTTTCAACGGCGACTCGCCCTGGATTCCGTATGGATTTTGCCATCTCCACGGCACATAAAGCTTCTGGATTTATTAATGAATCTATCGAGAAATGAACCTGATAGTTAAACATGCTGTGGTCAAAATAAGTATGGTCATGGACTCTCGCAACTGCACTTCCAACCCCCAATGACTTAGCTATAGAGCACGCCATGATATTGACTCTATCATCGTTAGTCATTGCTAGTAAGTAATCGCAGGTATCTATTTCTGCCTTCATCAACACCCCGGCAGAACAACCATTCCCCACCAAAAGACGTATATTATACAAGTCCCTAAAACTTTCGGCCAAAGACTCATTTTGCTCTATGAGGGTCACATCGTGCCCATCCTCGCTCAACCGCGAACCAACGTATATCCCGACCTCTCCTCCGCCTATCACCACTATCTTCATATCAGAATGCGGAGCATTCTATATCCCTTTACTGTTTTATCAAGAACTTTTAGGGGATTGAAATAAAACTTTTGAGGAGAACCCATTTCCGAAAAGGCATTCGTCGCACAAAAGGAGAATCGATCGATTTCACTTTTGCGCAAGTTATTCCCAATCATCCGGCTTCTGCCTTTTAAAGATATTCAGTTTCCGTGCATCTTGACGACTTTCATTCTATTATGAAAACAAAGCTATTGATGATTCTTATCCTCACATCACTTATCTCTCTACAAAAAACAAGAGCGGTCATTGAAGGGAAAGCCGAATTTGTAAAACATCTCAGAAATAGACATGCCTGGTCACCTGAAGAGGTTGGCTTAGCGCAAGTTATGCTGACAAACCCCGAAGCCTTTCTGTCTTATTCTATCAGAGAATTGCACTCCCTTATCGTAGCAACAATACTCGTTCAAGATGGGTCAGGGAACCATCCGCTTAAGGGTATTTACGGTCAGTTGGTTGCCAATAAATTAACCAGCAATTTCATAGTATCGGCCTCTGAGGCCATTTCCATTGCAGAAAAATTGGTTCCGACCTATCCTCAAGTAAACCTGCATTTTTTCCTATGTTATAGTACCTCTGATGATGAGTTCGCAAAATTATGCCAGCACCCAGCTGTAAAATCCAATTTAAGCTCTCTAGATTTGTCTTTATGTAAAGACATAAAAGATTTGTCACACCTACAACAACTCACTAAACTAGAATCGCTTGAATTGCACAAAAAACACTACAAGTACCTGCAATTTATTGGGAGCCTAACTCAGTTAAAGTCTCTCTGCTTAACTTGGTGTGGAAAATTAAAAGATATAGAGCCACTACGTCAACTTGTTCATCTGAAAAAACTTGATCTAAAATGGTGCGATAACCTCCAAAGCATCTCTTGCTTAGCCAATTTAAAATCTCTCAAATCTCTTAACCTCCGATTTTGTACAAAATTAGACGATTCTGCCTTTCCCATTTTGGCAGAACTACCTAATCTCCAATACATTTTCACCACTGGAACCAGAATCTCCACCGAATCTCTCGATACACTCCGATCCATCCAACTCTCTCGCAATATAACATTAGAACTTGATTAGCGAGCCTTGAGTATATAGTAAAATTAGTTTATCTTGACAATGAAGGAATCCCTTTCTTTTACGTCAAAAAGAAAGATTTTCGGATGTATCAACGTAAACTGATTTTACTAGAGTCTATAATGAAAGCAGAAAAGAAGATATTGGTGGCGCTATCCGGTGGAGTTGATAGTGGAGTAGCTGCCTTAGTCCTAAAGAGACAGGGGTATGCTGTCAGCGGAATTTTTATGAAAACGTGGGTAGATGAAGCCCATAGCGATCCATTTGGAACTTGTCCTTGGCAGGAAGATCTTGATTCCGCCCGCAGTGTTGCAGAAACATTAGGAATTCCATTCTCTGTCATCAATATGGTTAATCATTATCGCGAACGTGTAGTTTCTTATCTCGTTGATGGTTATAAAAATGGAATTACTCCAAACCCAGATCTCATGTGTAACCGGGAAATCAAATTTGGATTACTCATGCAACATGCAAAACAAAATGGCTTTGATCTGCTTGCAACCGGTCATTATTGTCGAAAGGTGGAAAACGAAGATGGCTCATACGATATTTTGCAGGGAATTGATCAGAACAAAGACCAATCATATTTTCTCTGCTTACTTTCTCAGGAACAAATCGCAAGTGCTTGTTTCCCAATAGGACATCTAACAAAGCCTGAAGTACGCAAGTTAGCAGAAGAGGCTAATCTCCCAAACGCCCACCGAAAAGATAGCCAAGATATTTGTTTCCTCGGAGGAAGGGTAACTATCAATGATTTTCTAAAAAACTACATCCCTCAACAAGAGGGAGACATTGTCAACGTAGAGGGAACTGTTCTCGGAAAACACGAAGGACTTCACAACTATACGTTAGGACAACGAAAAGGAATTGGAATCCCTTCAAATGCGGACTTTAAGAAATATGTCGTTGTGGGTAAAATTTTTGAAAAAAATCAATTGATTGTCGCATTCGAAGACCTCCACGCCCCTGGCTTATACACGAATGAAGTCCTGGTACGAGACCTACAATTTATTAACAAACCGCTCACCATTGAAACAGAACTCCAAGCAAAACCGCGCTATCGCGATCCCTGTCAAGACATCCTATTTGCCCCCTTAGGTAACAACCAAGCTAAAATCACTTTCCGTCAACAACAGCGAGCTCTCGCCAAAGGGCAAGCCATCGCCTTCTATCAAAATCAAAAACTCATCGGCGGCGCTATTTATTGTTAATAGCTAGAGAATAGATATGCGGAAGCCCTTCTTTCTGACGTGAAGAAGGATTTCCTGACAGAAAGTATTTGTTCTGTTTTTGAGTATGTTGGGCTACGGATTCACACTCCCTTACGTACACATGTACGCTCGGTCGTATTCACCTTGCCCGCCTTCTCAAAAACAGAACAGATGCTTTCTGAACTTTTCCAAGAAACACTTTTAATAATCGCATAATCAAAATTTTATGGTTTTTATTATGCGATGGATGAGAAGACGTCCCGAAACAAAAACTGTATTCATTTTCAAGGCGTTTTACTGTTCACATCTTGCCATATTTTTGAAAAGGGCCTGCGAGACATTAAATACAGACATCCTTTTGCATCTACCTGTCCTTTGTGCGCTCTTTCGATAGATTCATTCAGCAACTGACTGTCTTCCATTGAATTTGGAGTCATGCAAGACAAAGTTAAAGCGTGCAGAAACGCAAGCCCTGACTTTTTGTCAAAAAAATCCTCTCTCCCAAATAGAGAAACCACGGTTCTAATTTTTGAAAATATAGGGCCATCTTTATCCCCCTTGAATAAACAAGACCACAAAAACACGCTGTATTCTATAGGATATTGGATTGTTACCTGCGGCTCAAAATTCAATACTGTTTTTAATTGAATTTCTTGGCTTTTAATTTTTTCGAAAACAGCAAATCCTTCTTCATTTGTCCTGTGAATGCAGTTAATACATATTAACTCATCAATAATCTTTATTATCCACTCCTCCACAGACATAGAATCTTCTTTTAATCCACCCAATTTAAAGAATAGAGACAGATCAGCTTGTCCTTCTGATTGCCACATACTTAGAATGGTCTTATCGTTCAAATCTGATTTTCTTTTCTTTAGCCAGCCACTCCAAGTTTGAAACAAGGGCCCTCGATCTTTGTCCGTGAATAATGGACTCTGTCTTAATACAGAACCCACCTTCTGCTCAAATTTGGGTGCGCGCATTAATGTTTGATTCATGCCTAGGTTATCTAGCATTCGAGCTTACATCACTCAAGGTTCTTTTAATCGGCTTTGTTATAAGAGAAGAAGCCATTTGAATGCCTTGAATGGCTTTTAACAGGAGCTCTTTTTCGTTATTTGAAAAAGGCTCCGTCACAAACTCGATATCAGCCCCATCGATAACAATACTCCATAATTTTCTTCCAGTTTGGTTGTGATAAGAGGAAAAGAATGGCTTTTTTTGCAAATTATAGTTTCCTTTAGCCCAAGAAACAAGATTAGACGACTCCTGAAATTCAAATCCTATCTTAAATTTATTATCAGTGGCCGGTTCTGCTCCATTGAAAAAGCTGTATTTAGAAATAATGGAAATGCAACTAGAATGATTTTCAAGCGGTTGAGCATAATATTCGCTGATAAACAGATGTCAGACTAGCACGATGTTCTCAGAAATCAACCCACATTTGTCTCAAAAAATACTGCCTGAAATAATCAGGCTCCACCAACTCAATCGCATTAATACCCCAAAATTACCCAATAATACTCAACTCCTTATGGACAATTTTTTCTATTCTTCTGAGGATGGCGAAAGCTTGTTGGGGGTTTTCGCACTCGGAAAGAAGGCGAATTTTATTTTCTGTACCGGAATATCTGACGAGTACGCGTCCTTGATTTCCAAGTTCTTTTTCGGCCATGGCGAGAAACTCCTGCAGCTCCGACATGCATTCTAAAGGTTTTTTTTCTGCGACTTTTAGACTTAAATTTACTTGCGGGTAGAGTGTGATCTCTGTACGGAGGTCTGCCAACCTTTTCTGAGTTTTTTCCATGACCATGAGGACTTGCAGGAGCGTAAGCAGGCCATCGCCGGTATTTTTGATATCGCCAAAAATAACATGCCCTGAAGATTCTCCGCCAAGGTTTGAACCTTGCTCTTTCATGCTATAGTACACATTGCGGTCACCCACTTGGGTTCGAAACACAGTCCCACCGGCTTCTTTGATTGCATTATCAAGCCCCATATTGCTATGGATGGTAGCCACTAAGGTGTTGTTTTTCAATTTTTTTGTACGCAAGTAATGTAAGGCTAACAATCCAAGAATTTGGTCTCCATCGACAATTTTGCTGTTTTCATCGCAAAATACAACGCGGTCTCCATCGCCGTCAAACGCAAATCCCAATGGAACCGCACGCTTGCTGCATGATTTTGCTAAAAGTTGAGGGTGTTCGCTGCCTACCTTGTCATTGATATTAACCCCATCGGGTTCATCTCCCATTGAGATGACTTCCGCCCCTAAGGAAGTTAAGATCTCTGAAGCCGTGTAGGTTGTAGCTCCATTGGCAGTGTCTATTAAAAATTTTTTCTTTTTAAGAAAGTTCTTAGGACATAGAGACACAATAAACTGCTTATAAGGCTTTAATGCATCATAGTTTTTTCTATCATTTTTTAAATCCTCTTTTGCAGCTGGGTACGTAGGAAACCGATCTATGAAGTTTTCGATCTCTTTTTCTTCTGCAACACTCAACTTCTCCCCAGAACTCTTAAACAACTTTATTCCGTTGTCGTTAAAAGGATTATGTGAAGCTGTAATCATAATACCCAAATCGGCCTGCGGGTTTTTATTGCACGCAAAAGAAACCACAGGAGTAGGAACGACTCCGAGCATAAAGCATTGCACATTCCAATACCTCAGACCCTCAACAAGGGCTTTTTCGAGTTCTTCTCCTGAGGTTCTAGGATCGCGCCCTATTGCAACCTTAGGATGCGCAATATGTAAGAATTCTTTCAAATAACTTCCAATAGCATATCCCACCCGCTTTAAAAAACGTGCATTAATCAATGCATCATCGTAAGTTCCACGAATCCCGTCTGTCCCGAAGTAATTCATATGAATAATAAATTAGTTTATTCCCAAAAGCTTTCTTTTCGCGAGCAAAAAAACAAAAAACGGAGAAAACCTACAACAATAGTCCGATTTGATTAATGAGGAAGGCGGCGAGATAGGCAATGCCGTTCATGTAGAGGAATTGGAAGAGAGGACAGCGCCAGGAACCTGTTTCACGCCAGACAACGACGAGGGTACCGATACATTGAAAGGCAAAAGCAAAGAAGAAAAGTAAGCCGATACAAACGCGAGGCGGATACAGGGGATTTCCTTTGTTATCTGTTTGCTTTTTTAGCAAGCAGGGCAAGGATTCTTTTGAAGCGTCCGTATT
>Ga0154466_1118_pt1 | contig 11097 bp, 9 predicted proteins | sample RifGroC2_FD_105659 | JGI IMG/M metagenome (GOLD analysis project Ga0154466, IMG submission 105659) | Verrucomicrobia bacterium GWC2_42_7 | reverse complement strand
GCGTAAATAATTGTGGAATTTTCCCGACTTATAGAATGGAGAAATTTTTCGCCAATAGATTGCCATTCGGCGACTTGCGTCAAAAATGGATTTCCTGACTGTTTACAGGCTTCGATGGCGATATTTTGCCAATGATCCACCTTTTTGATTGCACGTTCTTGTTCGACACGTACCTCCGAACGCCCTGTTAATAAAGGGATTATTTCCGAAACACCCAATTCCGTTGCTTGACGCACAATCAGGTCCATATTTTTGCTTTTCGGGACCGCTTGTACGAGTATGATCTCCGGCAGTTCTCTATTATAACTGCTTACCGATGAGATCCTTACTACTGCTCTTTTGGGATGAGGATTAATAACCTTTCCCAAAGCAACATGCCCTTTCCCATCCAACAGGCCAACGTCCCGTCCACTTTCCAGACGTAACACATTGATAATGTGATGACTTTCATCATTACTCAAAACAACTTCCTCCCCCTCCCCCACCAAGTTCGGATAAAATACACGTACCCCTGCCATAAAATTAAAGTGACTGAAATATTATCCGGAAACATTTCTTTTTAAGAGAAAAGAAAGGTTTCCGGACCTTCCTAAGAAAAACTAACGATCGCCTAATCAAAATCTCTCGATTTTGATTAGGCGATGGAATGAATTCATTGAATTTATAGAGAATTACAAAAAACTATCACAGATTTTTATACCTAAAAAAACAAATTTCCTTAAGACCATTCAAAAAAGACTTACTGCGGGGATAAAATCGAAAATTTTTGATCTCGAGTAAAGATTTCTTTTTCGGAGCCAGAAAGAAGTTAGTTTGAGGTTTCGAGCAGGCGGACGAGGGGAATACGGCCGAGCGTACATCCCGTGAGGAAGTGTGAGGCCGATGTCCAACACACTCGAAACTTAAAATAACTTCTTCCTGTTGGGAGATCCAAAAAGTTCCCCCTATTCAGGTTGTTTATCTTCAAGGCGTTGGATATCTGTTGCGAGGCCAGTTGTTGGGTCAAAGGTAATAAGGGTAGCGTTGATTCGGATATCGCCAGAAGCCACGGTTAGGCGGCAAGGGATACCTGTGAGGAAACGGTGAATAATCGGATCAGGCTCGCAGCCAATTATAGATCTGTGCGACCCACATAATCCGGCATCGGTTTGAAATGCAGTTCCTTTTGGCATGATTTTTTCATCAGCAGTTACTACATGCGTATGAGTCCCGATAACAGCAGTTACGCGCCCATCTAAAAACCATCCCATTGCTTGCTTCTCTGAGGTCGCCTCCGCATGTATATCTACAAAAATTCCATTAAGGCCCTGTTTTTTAGAAACTAACTTGTCTGCTTTCTTAAATGGGCAATCCAGTGACATATTCATCATCACTCGACCAATGACGCTAAAAACGCCTATTTTGAGTCCATTGCGTTCTAATATCAAAAAATCTCTACCTGGGCACCCTTCGGGCAAATTCGCAGGACGGCATACCTTGGGAAGTCCATCAATGGCTTGGTCGAACCCCCGTTGGTCCCATACATGGTTTCCAAGCGTTATGCCATCAACGCCGTTTGAGAGCAGTTCTTGAACAATATCTGCGGTGATGCCAAATCCTCCAGCGGCATTTTCTCCATTTGCGACAACAAAATCCAATTCCAATTCCCGCCTCAAGGTCGGGATCCGATGGGACACCCACTGACGCCCACCACGTCCACATATGTCTCCTAAAAATAATAATTTTGCCATATCTTTGTAACGCTAACTTCCAGGAAAACTTCCTTTTCGCAAGATCCAGCTCTCAAATTTTCCACTTTACTCCAACGGTTCAGGAGGTGATTCCGCTTCATTTCCTTTCACAATACCTCTCCTAAGATGTTTTCTGTCAACAACCACCATTGTTTGGCAGAGGATATCGTGTCCGGCCTGACCTCGAATGGTAATTGCAGCAAAAGTAAAAGTAATAAAAAACAATGGTAGGAAAAAAACAATAGATGCGGCCTTAACAAAAGACCTCATAAGAATGTCGGCAACGTTGGGCGGGCCCATTGTTCCCAGCTTAATAGTTGTAAGACGAAAAATCTTTTTTCCAAGAGTTGCACCTTTTAATACAATTTCATTCACAACAAAATACAAAAGGAGCACCCCCCATGTAATCCCTTGAAAATAATTAAGTAACTCCTTTACGTCGGAGTGGGTGTTGGCCAAGCTTTGTAACGATTCCCTTTTGTTTTCAATCGCCTCATTTGTCATAATTTCAGCAATCTTGTTTACCGCGTCCATGTAATTCGGTAGAACAAACTTTTGGATAATGACGTACACAATCAAGGTGATTAAAATCAAATCAAGAACAAACGCCAGCCCCCTGAAAAACAAATTCGCCTTTTGGGGCAGTATCCCCATCGATAATAGGTAATCTTTCAACGATTGCGCAGACGATTCCGCTGAACAATCGGACTCCGATGTTTTCATAAGGTGTAGGTATAGTAGATCCACCCCCCATTGACAAGATTAGAAGTTCAAGAAATGAAAGAGGTGCGAAAACCTTACTTTTTACGAAAAAAAACATATAAAAATCTATCGATTTTTTCTTTTGCGAAAAGAGGATTCTTTTCCTCAAAAAGCGAATCCTGGATAAGGAATTAACATAGCAGTATCCCGAAGTTCGTAGAGGGCATGTTTGACAATATATGAAACAGACGCACAATATCCAATTCGTATGAATATCCCAAAATTATTATTACTTTTATTGATTGTGTTACAAAATGCATATTCAGAAAAGTTGTCTAAAAATGACCTTGTGCAAGTGAGGTTTTTCATTCAAGAAGAGAAATATGACGAGGTCATGCATTTCTTACAAAACCATCAGGATAGCGAAGCTTTAGATCAAGTAATTGGACTCTTATCTCAATACGAATACGGCGATAACGGAACAAATCAAGAGATTGAAGAGGCAGCTTCACCCCGTAATGAGATCGCAGGTCAACTAGCTCATCTAGTTCAAGTGAAAGCCGTGGAAGGAAATACCTTTCTTCAATTTATATTAAGTCAATTTTATCGTATAGGAGTAGGAGTAGAAAGAGATAACCGTTTATTTTTACAATGGTTGTATACATCAGCGGCAAACGGTAATCGTAACGCACAAAACCATCTTGGATGCTGCTATCAAAAAGGAACTTATTTGGATAAAAATATAGCAGCAGCGGTTCATTGGTTTATTCGAGCAGCAGAGCAGAGGGAGCCCAATGCTTGCTATAACCTTGGGTGCTGCTATACCGAAGGAGAAGGAGTCCCCCAAGATCTCTCAAAGGCTCTCAGCTATTACACAATAGCCGCCGAACAAGGAGATGCCTTAGCTCAAAATAGATTAGGTGTGCTCTATTTCGAGGGGAAAGTAACCAAGAAAGATACAGCAGCAGCGGTTCGTTGGTTTACCCGAGCAGCAGAGCTGGGGGAGCCCAATGCTTGCTATAACCTTGGGTGTTGCTATGCCGAAGGAGAAGGAGTCCCCCAAGATTTCTCAAAAGCGCTCCGCTATTACACAATAGCCGCCGAACAAGGACTTGCTTTAGCTCAAAATGACTTAGGTTTGCTCTATCTTGATTGGAAATGGACTAAGGAAGATATGGCAGAAGCGGTTCATTGGTTTATCCGAGCAGCAGAGCTGGGGGAGCCCAATGCTTGCTATAACCTTGGATATTGTTATGCCGAAGGAGAAGGAGTTCCTCAAGATTTCCTAAAAGCTCTCCATTTTTACACAGTAGCAGCGCAACAAGGAGATGCCGATGCTAAAGAAGAAGTCGAACTAATACAACAACGCTTGGAACAAGAACCTGGGATCAGAAGATGAAGTCCTCTAAAAACTTCAAGGGAATCCATAGTCACCAAGAAAAAGGAGTTTGCTGGTTTTTTCCGCGCATAAACAAACACATTGAGAATGAAGGCATTGCTATAATTGTTGGACAGTCACAAATCATTCTGGCTTCAAAATGCATCTATCCTCCATGTTCTAGAGAAGCAAATAAATAGGATGGAGGCACGGGTCGGAATTGAACCGACGCATAGAAGTTTTGCAGACTTCGGCCTTACCACTTGGCTACCGTGCCTTATAACAGGTCCAAGAATCTAAAAAAGTATACTGAAAAAGCAAGTGTTTTTTAAATATTTTTGGGAAACACTTCTTTGCCCTTCAAAAAAAAGTTTAACATCTGGTCTTTCCCCCCAAAAACATTTTTTATGAAGGAAATACTGGACACCTCCAAAAACCCTATTTTCGAAGAAATGAAGGTGTATATTAAGAATCGAGATGCGGAAACCCTTCTTTTTGAGGTAAAAAAGAAGGGTTTCCGCAACCTTCCCAAGAAAAACCAACGATTTGGCAATCAAAATCTTACGATTTTGATTGCCAAATAAATTTAGGCCGTTGCATATTTCGATGTGCCACCCAAAGCGTCTCAACAGTCAATACATTTAACTATATCTAAGACATATTATAACTTGAACTACATCTGCGCTCTAACAAGTTCTAAAAGAACTTATTAGAGCGCAGACTCCCTCCTTTTCGGAAGGGGTGCGGGGAAACGCTTTTGGGGGACCAAAAGCAGTTTCCCCGCAATTTTTAGAGGTATCCACTTCTTTCAAAAGAAGGGCCTTCGCACATTCCCCTCACCCTTTTCTTGAAAAAAAGCGGCCGAGGTGAAGACGGTGAATTTTTGCGTTATGGCGGACGTCGACAGGAAAGCTTTTGTGGAAGAAGAACTTTTGGATTTTTTCGGTATGGGGGTGTTTTTGAGCAAGGAGGCGAAGTTCGTTGGAAAAGAGGGCTAATTGGGTCGCTGTTTTGGGAAAGTGATTGGGTTTGGGTTCTACAACGATTGCGGGAAGAGTAGCGTTGGGGGTAGAAAAATTAATAAGGGCAGATCGATAAACGTTAGGATGTTGATTAAAAACGGCTTCGCAACAATCTGTATAAAAGATACCTTGATGGGAAACAACACGTTCGGCTTTGCGCCCACAGAACCAAAGGCGCCCATCAGCGTCTAGGTATCCCACGTCTCCCATGCGGTGCCAAATGGATTGCCCTTCCTCAATTTTAGCTAAAAAGGTTGCTTCGGGTAGTTGATCGTAGGACTCCGTTACAACGGGTCCTTTTGCAATGATCTCGCCGATCGTGTTTGGCGGAAGGGTTTGGGGGAAATTGACAGGGCCGTCCTCAACAGGAATAATCGAAACATTGATCCCGGGAAATGGTTTGCCCACACAAGTTCCTTTGCCCACACAAGATAATGGGGCAGTTGATTCAATTACTTCCGTTCCACTAATTGAAGCAATAGGCAAACACTCGGTTGCTCCGTAAGGAGAAAAGACCTCTCCATTGGGGATCAATTTCTTCATTCTCCTAAAAAGGTCCGGTGACACTGGCGCTCCAGCCATTAATACGCGTTTGATCGATGGAAAAACAATGTCGCGACCTTCGCAATAATTGGCAATTTTGTTCCACAGGACAGGGGATCCGAAGGTGTTTGTCACTCCGCATTGCAAGATAGCTTGTGCAATTTTGCTCGGATCCACAGAAGCCGGACGGCTGGGATTCATCTCCGGAACAACCGTCGTCATGCCAAACGCAGGATTGAACAATGCAAATACTGGCAGCATAGGAAGATCCACCTCCCCAGGCTTGAAAAGATAGGCATCACCCAACAACTTTACCTGCGATTCAAAATGTCCGTGTAGATAACAAACACCCTTTGGTGCACCCGTCGAACCAGAAGTAAACAAAATCGCAGCTAATTCATCTCTTCCCGTATCCGCTAACGGAAACGGTTTTTGCGAAAAATTAGCCACTTCCTTTAAAAATTCATTCGCAACAACAGGTATTTTTATTTTAACAGAGCCAAATTTCTTAAAAAACAACCGACTAATCCACTGCGCTAAAGAAATCCCTATCAACGCCTTAGGTTGCGAACGAGCGACACACGTTAAAAAATTCTTTAAGCCCATCCCTGGGTCAATGATGACAGGGATCGCCCCTAACTTAAAGAGCGCAAAGGTAATCAAAATAAGATCGAGCCCCGGCCTAACCATTAACAAAACCCGCATGCCTCGAGTCACTCCCCTACCCTGCAGCAAACGTGCCGTCGCATCTGCCTCTCGACAAAGCTGACTAAAACTGCGTTCACTGTAAACAATCCCCCTATCATTCCGCGAAATCGGCACCTTCAGCGCACACCCGTCCGGCGTCGACTCGGCCGTCAACTCCAAAAATCTCGAAACATTAAAAATCTCTTGCATAACCGGGAATTTTAGGGGAACTGCTTTTGGGTCCCCCAGAAAGGTTTTCCCCTAAAAGAAAAACGTGATTTCAATTTTCGAGTTCGTTGGATATCGGATTCACATTCGGTCACGTACGTAGGTACGCTCCCTCATGGTCACCTCATCCGCCTGCTCGAAAAATTGAACTGACGTTTTTCTGGCCCCTTTCCGAAAAGGAGTTATTTTGCGCGGAAGTAAGACCTTACAGATTAAGGAAAGGGGAAACACAGTCTTTCTCTATTTCCTTGAGTCTGATGTCCAACACACTCGAAACTTAAAATAACGTCTTTCACATAGAGAGTAACCAACGCTCCACCTCCATAGCGGCCTGGCAGCCCGTACCTGCGGCAGTGATGGCTTGGCGGTAGGTGTAGTCGACGCAGTCTCCTGCGGCGAAGACACCGTTGATGGCTGTTTTTACCATACTATCTTCTTCTGTAATGACATAACCCGCTTCGTCGAGTTTGAGGGCATTGGCGAAAATGGCGGTATTGGGAGTATGTCCAATGGCCAGAAAAACACCCTTACAAGGCTGCTCAACTGTTTGATTAGTAACGGTGTTTTTCAAACTAACGCCTCTCACTTTTCCATTTTCATCTGGAAGAATGGCCTCCAAGACAGAATTCCACAGCGGGGTGATTTTTTTATGCTCCAAAACACGTTGACGCATGATTTGAGAGGCTCGAAGCGTGTCACGACGATGAACAAGAAATATTTTTGATGCAAATTGAGTCAAAAACAAAGCTTCTTCACAGGCCGAATCCCCCCCTCCAATAACAACAACATCCATGTTTCGATAAAAGGCACCATCGCAAGTTGCGCAAGTTGTAACTCCTTTCCCTCCAAACATTTCCTTTTCTCCCGGAACGTTCGTCAATCGCGGAGAGGCCCCTGTCGCAACAATAATAGTCTTCGATTCGTAGGTCGTGGTTTCCCCAAATAATTTATTATTCCCCTCAGAAAAAGAAACACTTTTTATATCGTCGCTGATAAACCGAGCTCCAAAACGCTCTGCCTGCGCCCGCATCCGTACCGTCAGATCAAACCCGTCTATTCCCTCCGGAAAGCCAGGGAAATTCTCAACTTCAGAGGTCGTCGTGAGTTGCCCCCCAGGTAATAACCCTTCAATAAGCACTGGATTTAAGTTTGCACGAGCCGCGTAGATCCCAGCTGTAAGCCCCGCGCACCCCGTTCCTATTATTATCACATTTTCCATAATTATTATAAAAAGTTGAAAAGTAAGATCCGAGAACCTTTCTTTTCCAGAAAAGAAAGGTTCTCGGGCTCTCCAAAAGAAAAGCGAATCATTTGGCGATCACAAAATCTTACAGATTCTGTGATCGCCAAATAGGTTTAACCCTCCTGTTTTGGAAATGTTTTAAATTTTTAAGACCTTTAAAGCCTTATCTATTTCTCCAAGGAAAAGATTTTTTACAGAATTCTGCCTCATGCAAGCTGAAAAGGGAAAGGTTTTCGCGAATCTTCCAACACTTAATCCTTTCTTTTTGTTAAGACTTTTTTTACAAGCTCCTCGGTGTTGAGGTCCTTGTGGGAGGCAAGCGCTTTTCGGACGGCTTTATCGGCGTCGGCAGTTTTATATCCGAGGGCAACGAGGGCAGAAACGGCGTCTTCGATGGCGTTAATTTCGCGAGAAGTCTCGTGTCCGGGAAGGGTGATATGGGCTTCGTGCAGCCCCATTTTGTCTTTTAATTCAATAATCAGGCGTTCTGCCGTTTTCTTTCCAATGCCAGGACAACTCGACAACGTACTGATGTCTCCATGCGCAATCGCTGATTTTAAGAGAGACAAGGATAGCTTACTAAGGATCGCTAACGCTAATTTAGGGCCGACTCCCGATACTTTTTCTATCAAAACCTTGAAAAAATCGCGCTCCTCGCGGCTTTTAAATCCGTAAAGCGTCTGATTATCTTCCCGATACACGACATACGTAAATAGTTTTACCTTTTTACCTATACCCAACAAGGTCTCGGCCGTGGTAAGCGGCATATTGACCTCATAGCCAATACCCCCTACGTTGACAACACCTTGCGATGGCGTAATTTCCTCTAAAGTGCCTTCTATATTTGCTATCATGGTGTATAAAATATTTTTTTGGGGAAAGCTGCTTTTGGTCGCCCAAGATGGGTTTTACCCAAGCCCCTTTCCGAAAAGGAGCTATTTCGCGAAGGAACTCCTTCTTGTTTTTTAAGAAACGGGTTTGTATGAGGGAATCCGGGTTTCCCGAACAGCCCCTTGCGCAAAAGTAAATTTTTTAAAATTTTACTTTCGCGCAACGATCTCTTTTTCGGAAAGGGGGTTGGGGAAAACGCTTTTAAGCGCTTAAAAGCCGTTTTCCCCAAAGATTCTTAACACATCCTTCATAGAATACAAGCCTGGTTTTTTACCAAAAATCCAGTGGGCGGCTTTGATGGCGCCGACGGCGAAGATTTTGCGGTCGGTAGCGCGATGGGTAAACTCGAGGGACTCGCCTTGCCCCAAAAAATGGACGGTATGTGTTCCAACAATATCGCCTCCACGAAGCGCGTGTACTCCAATTTCGTCATCGGGATTTTGCAAAAAGCCGCTACGGCCAAATGAAAGAGGTTTTTGGTAATTATTTTGGAGTATTTTCGCTAATGATAAAGCCGTTCCGCTGGGAGCATCTTTCTTATTTGCGTGGTGAATTTCAATCAATTCTGGATGAAAATCTTTTAGGATGGCCGCTGCTGTTTCAATTAAATGAAATAGGACATTCGTCCCAACTGCAAAATTGCTTGAATAGACGACAGGGATCTCTTTGGCTGCCGATTCAATGGATTCTTTTTCTTCTTCTGTATGACCAGTGGTGCCAATTATCAATGGTTTTTTGTGCATCAATGCCTTTTTAAGCAAAGGGACAATGCATGCCCTGTGGCTGAAATCTATAATCACATCAGATTCGGGCACCCTCTCTAAACTGTCATCTCTATTGCAAGTTATTATATTCAAACCATTACCGGCTGCAAGGGCGGTTATTGCCGTCCCCATCCTTCCGGTTGACCCTTTTAGTAAAACTGTAAGCATATTTTATTCTAAGTCCAAAGAAAATGGGTTTAGGGAACCAACCAATGTCATTAGTATCTACATGATCTTTCCTCTTTAAGTAATTGCAACCTTATCGTTCGATTTCCAATCACGCAACACATCCGCTTTTGTATTCACTTTTTTGTCCCCTCCTGATCACCCTAAATAAGCAACGCTGGTCCTATAAATCAAGCTAATTTTTTAGCTAACAGCCTTTGTCCTTCGCAAAATTTTAATTGCATTTGCCATCGATTTTTACGAACCTAAACACCTCCGTGAGTTCCTTTCTCTAAGATGGAGACTTTTTTAAAATTAAAACTTGTATTATACTTTAGCTTTTTTAAAAGAACCGGTTAAGAGCAAAGTATCTCCTTTTTCGGAAAGGGGTTTGGGAAGCTACTTTTTTATTTTTCTTAAATCACAAATCGAATCACACTTTCAACATGACTAATCGAATTTATTTTATGGGAATCTGCGGAACAGCAATGGGTAACATTGCGTTGTTGTTCAAGGAGATGGGATATGAAGTAATGGGATCGGATACGGCAATTTATCCGCCCATGTCGGATTTGTTGAAAAGGAAGGGAATTTCTATATTTGATGGCTATGATTTCGAGCGATTGAAAAACTTGAAGCCAGATTGCGTGGTTGTGGGCAATGCGATTTCTCGGGGAAATCCAGAGGTTGAGAGCTTGCTCAGAACGCGAATGTTTCCATATGTGTCGCTTCCTGAATTGTTGAAAAACGAGGTATTAAAAACCAGGAAGAATATTGTAATAACGGGAACCCACGGAAAAACGACGACCTCAACATTAACAGCATTTCTTCTGCGTCATAATAATTCGGAAGCTGGTTATTTTATTGGGGGCGTTCCTCGTGACTTACCCGAAGGCGCTCAACTAGGAAACATCAACCAACCCTTTGTCCTTGAGGGAGATGAGTATGATACTGCTTTTTTTGACAAACGGAGTAAATTTGTCCACTATTTGCCATCTATATTGGTTATCAACAACATAGAATTCGACCATGCAGATATTTTCAGGGATTTGCAGGATGTAAAAAGGACATTTTCTCATGTCATTCGTCTCGTTCCACAAAATGGATTTATTGTCGCCAATGGAGATGATTCAAATGTAAGATCCCTGCTACCTGTATCCTGGACACAAACCCTTTTTGTAGGCTGTGGAGAAGACTGCGATTTGCAAATCAAAAAATTCGAGGAAACGAAAGAAAATTCGTCATTTAGCTTATATTGGAAAGGGAAACTGTGGGAAAAGGTATCTTGGAGGCAGACAGGCATATTTAATGCAAGAAACGCAGCCATGGCCGCACTGTCAGCCGGACTCGCATTGAATCCAGAAAATCCAACTTCTTTACAACTAAACAACTTAAAAAAATTTCTTGGCGTTAAAAGACGTCAAGAGTGCCTGCTTGAAAATGAAAACTGGGTTATAATAGAAGACTTCGGCCACCATCCCACGGCCATTGCCCAAACATTAACTTCACTGCGGAACCGTCACCCCAACGCACACATCACTGCTTGTTTTGAGCCTCGTAGCAACTCCGCGTGCACCTCTATCTTTCAAGAAGGGTTTCTCGATTCCCTTACCCTTGCCGATCAGGCCCTCATTGGAGCCCTCAATCGCCCTGAAAAATTAAAGGAATCCGAGCGCCTCAATACAAAAGAAATGGCGTCAATGCTCCAATCCAAAGGACGCCAAGCACACGCCTTCAGCTCCAA
>Ga0154466_1016_pt1 | contig 11276 bp, 6 predicted proteins | sample RifGroC2_FD_105659 | JGI IMG/M metagenome (GOLD analysis project Ga0154466, IMG submission 105659) | Verrucomicrobia bacterium GWC2_42_7 | reverse complement strand
GGAACCTTCAAAAAATTAGAAAAAATCTAAAAATTAGTCCGGAATTTGCTCGTGTTGTCGAAGAAAGCGAGAATGTCCCGACCCTCTTTTTGATCCCTCATTTTTCCCTCATGGAAATGGTTACACTTGTTCCTGCTTTGTTGTCTCCTAACATTTTAGGTAAAGTGGGTGTCATTTACCGCCCTTTCGAAAACAAGTCATTAGAGCGTTGGGTCAAAAAAACTCGTGAACGCTTTGGGCTTTCCCTCCTTTCTCGAAAACAGGGTTTCAGTGAGGCTCAAACTATCCTCGAAAATAAAGGGAAGGTTGTCGTATTGTTTGACCAAAATGCAGGATTCGAAGGCAAATCAATATTGTTTTTTGAAAAAATTGCTTCTGTGACAGAATTACCAGGGATCCTTGCTCAAAAATACAATGCAAAAACCTACTTGGTCTATCCCAAACACAAAGGTTTTTGGAAAGCAGAAGTGGCTTGTATTCCAATTGAAGGGCCACGGGAATCTCTCCATATCACCCTCTCATCAAACCAGTTACTAGAAGACTTACTCAAGTCTAATGACTCCCAATGCGCAGATTGGCTGTGGCTACATAATCGGTGGAAAACCCAAATGGAGCCTGCCAGATACTTGCAGCTTTTCTTCCGCAAGCCTCATCGCAACGGTCTCCAGGATTCGCTGAACTTCCGTAACCAAACAGAATTACGCAGGCGCACCCAATTTTGGATTCGCATGCCGAATTGGCTCGGTGATGTTATTATGGCAATCCCCCTGCTTCGCGCAATCCGCGCAGCGCGTCCCGATGCAGAAATTTCGCTTCTCATCAAACAGCATCTTGCGCCCCTGTTTCTAAGAACCGATCTTTGCGATAACATCTTTGAAATCCCTCCTCAGGGTCCTGGTTATTTCAAGTTCTTTTGGGATCTTAGGAAAAATTATCCTCAGGCCCAATTCCTTTTTACCAACTCTCTTCGTGGCGATATTGAAGCGCGATTGATTGGTGCCCCGCAACGTTTTGGCCTTAAACTATCTTCTTTTGGCCGTCCTCTCTTGAATCAAGTTTGGGAGAAGCCGTCATCTATAAGTGTCACAAAAACCCACCAAACGTTACTGTGGGAAAAATGGTTAAAGCATTTTGGGTTAAACGAAAAACCTGATTTTTCAACCCTCTATCTCAATCTAAATCCTGAGGAAATTCCAGAACCAACAGCAACAAACATCGGCCTTATTTGCGGAACAGAGAATTTTTCCGATAAACGTTGGCCCATCAAATCTTGGCAGCTCCTTATCAATCGCCTTCTTCTCTTTTATCCACACGCAAATATTCTCCTCTTCGGAACCAAAAAAGATGCTTCACTTACTAATGAATTAACTAAAAACATTCCTTCAGACAAAATAATCAACCTAGCGGGGACCACAGACCTTGTCCAATTTGCAGCTAGATTGTTGCAATGCAAAGCAGTCATAGGAAATGATACGGGCGGAATACACTTGGCAAATGCTCTTGGAATCCCCGTTTGTGTTTTGTATGGTCCTACAAATCCCATACGTACAGGGCCTATCTTTGACGCCCCAAAATGCATCATTCAGCCTCAAAATTGTCCCCCCACTGGCGGCTTATCCATGGAGCTCCTCCATCCAGATGCCGTCTTTGAAAAATTTAATACATTTTTCTCTGAATTGGGGCATTTTTAGAGGGAACAGTCTTTGTTTAAATATTTATTTTTAACTAGGTTGGGTGTTTTTATTTAAACTTGCAAAAATTATCCTATGAAAAAAAGTTTACATCCATATAGTTTACACAAGCAAATGTAATTCTCTTTTTTTGCGAAAGAAAAATCGTTAGATTTTATTTGCGCGATGATCGCTTTTCTTTTGGGAAGTGCGAAAACCTTTTCTTTTATGGAAAAGAAAAGGTTTTCTCTTCTTCCTGTATAATTTGACAATATAAAGACATATGTATTTTTCGTGGAATGAAACGAAGCAAACTTTGAAGTTAGCTATCCCGATAATTTTGGGGCAGTTAGGCAATATATTGATGCAAGCAGTTGATACAGCGATGATTGGTCGCATCGATCAGGGAGCTGTCTTGGGCCTTGCGGCGGCGGCTTTTGCTGGGAACTTGTGCAATTTCCTTTTGATTCTCGGAATTGGGGCGTCGACAGCCTTGCACGTTTTAGTATCGCAAGCAGCAGGTTCAAAAGTTAAGCAGAAAGAAAAGAAGCCATTGCTGGTACACGGGATGTGGTTTGTATTTGTTTATGGATTGGCATTAGCATTACTTCTGACCCTAAAGCCCGAACTTCTTGGCTTGCTCCATCAACCGGAAGAGGTAGTGGTTGCAGCAAAAACTTATACTATTTACCTGATCTGGTCGAATCTCTTTGCTTTGCTCTTTATGTGTCTAAAGAGCTACTCTGAGGCGTCGCAACGACCCTGGGAGCCCCTCACTATCTTGTTATCATGCATTGGGGTAAATGGTTTTTTGAATTGGATTTTTATTTTTGGTCACTTTGGCTTTGATGCAATGGGCCTCCCTGGTGCCGGTTTGGCTACGCTGATTGCCCGCGTAATTACGATAATTGCCCTTTGGATTTTTATGGAAAACGTTCCCCAATTGCGGCTAAAACTAGGATTGGGGTCCTTCTTTTCCTTATCATGGGATTATTTTAAGCGCATTTTATCCATAGGCATACCTAGTTCGTTGCAACTCTTGTTTGAATGGGGATCTTTTATCATTGTTACATTTATGATGGGGCAATTTGGAGCTACCGCATTAGCAGCTCATCAAATCGTGCAAACGGTAGGAGGTTTTATGTTTATGGTTCCATTGGGATTAACCTTTGCCATCACTATTCGTACCAGTGAAGCCTATGGACAAGGAAATGTCATCAAGGCGGCTAGGATAGGATCAAGTGGTATTATTTTTGCAGCATCACTCATGACAAGCATTGGACTCTCATTGCTTTTCATGCGCTATCAGATTCCAAAACTGTTTGTCAATACCCTCGATCCAGCCAATTTTGATATGATACAATTGGTCGTAAAGTTTTTTATGGTAATTGCCGTTTTTCAGCTCTTCGACAGCACCCAAGCCACTACAATTGGAACTCTGCGCGGGCTCAATGACATCAAAATTCCCATGGTTTTTGCCTTTATCGGCTATATCCTTGTTGGCTTACCGACTTCGTACATTTTGGCCTTCACCTGTGGCTTTCAAGGAATTGGTCTTTGGATTGGGGAAGCCATCGGACTCGGAGTTACTTCTATCCTTCTCATTTTAAGATTTAGGTTTGTGATTCGTTAAATTGAATGCGAAAACCTTTCTTTTTTCGCAAAAAGAAAGGTTTTCGCGCTTTCCAAAGAAAAACGATAGTGCGCGAACAAAAGACTACGCTTTTTTGTTCGCGCAAAGGGTGGTTGATTTTTGTAAATACTTTTATTGCCTATTCTATAGCCAAACAGAATGAGGTTGACCCAAAAAAGAGGCATCTTTGAGAACTTAAACAAAATCCATCTTATCGGCCCGATCAAATTCGAAGGATTTGATCGGGCCGATTCCTGGTTTTTCTTAGGGAAGGTCCGGAAACCCTTTCTTTTTTACCTCAAAAAGAAAGGGTTTCCGGTGGGTCAACTTATTTCTTTTTTACTATAACTCTCCTAAAACGTTCAATTAGCAATCCAACAGCCGTTTGCGGCTAGAAGGTCTTTACAGGCTTGTTTGACGCGCAGCGCGGAGATACCCAACATATTGAGGAGGGAGGTGGAATCTTTTTCCCAAGTTTCTTCATCCATAATGAGTTGACCCAAAGCCACATATTCGGTGAGGCCAAGGGCTGTGCATTCCACAAGCAGGTAGCGCATTTCCGTATTTAGAATATCCTTGGTGGCGACTAAATTGGATTCGTTGGTCAAATTCTGTAGTTTATTATGCATCGATTCTAGCTTTTCGAGGAGAACGTTCACTAACTTCACGTATTGCACCACATTTACGTTTAAGTCGGTTGTAATCTTTTCACTAGGGAGGATGATTACTTTTTTTGAAGCCTTTTCATTTCTTCTTCTAAGTTCTTCTGATAAAGCAAGATATGACCCTAGTTTTTCTGGCGTGTAGGGTTTTATTAAATATCCCACTGGTCCCAATGCTTTAACCTGCATAACCGTGTCGCGGTGGGCATCGGACGAGATAAACAAGATTAGGCAACTAGTTAAGGCTGGAAATTTACGCATTCGCTTGGCGAAATCGATGCCACTCTCTTCTGGCATGTGGACATCTAGAAGGCAGAAGTCAGGAATGAATTTTTCGTTAATAATCTTGTCCCAAGCCTCCTTACTACTCTTAGCGTCTTCGATTTTTAGACTACTATTTAGGCTAGTCAATTGCTGACGAATGATAGTTCGAACAACCAAACTATCATCAACAACTAATACCTGCATACTCTCCATAAATCGTCCAAACCCTTTTAAAGATTGCCATAGTTTAAGCAACTAGTCAACCAGAATTCAAACTGGAAGCTTTTCAGACTCGTAAGGGCGTTCTTAAAGATGGGGATGCACAGACTTACGAGTTGAAAATGGAACCATTTTTTCCATTCGCGAGTGCGATAGATTTTTTTTATTTTGCTAGTCTTCATAGAGGAGGGAAAACTGCTTTTTAGTAATTAAAAAAGCAGTTTTGTCTTTACGCCTTTTGACGGGTCGTATCTATATTTTAAACTGGCTGACAATTTCTTTCAATTGTCCGGCCAATTTTAGTAATGAAGCCGCACTTTGACTGGTCTCTGCTGAAGTTCTTGCTGTTTCTTCGACGGACCCATTTAGGTTTTTAATATTGTTAGACATGCCTTGAGTTTCTTTTGCTGATTCTTGAGCATTTGAGGCTAGTTCGCTTGTATTAGCTGCGGCAGATTGTACGTTTTGTGTCAGACTGCTTGTTGCTTCTGATACACCATTCATGTTTTGAGTAATTTCTTTAGTTGTTGTAGCTTGCTTTTCTACCGCGCTAGCAATTGAATCGGAAATCATATTGATTTCTTCAATTATCTTTGAAATTGATTCCATTGTTTCGATGGATAGTGATGTTTGTTTTTGGATATCACTAACTTGCTGTGAAATTTTTTCTGTGGCTTGGGCACTTTTTCTTGCAAGTTCTTTGACTTCATTAGCTACGACAGCAAAGCCTTTGCCGGCTTCGCCTGCACTAGCGGCCTCAATGGTTGCATTTAATGCCAATAAATTAGTCTGCCCGGCGATCTTGGTGATGACATCCACAATGTTCCCGATTTCCCTAGCAGATTCTCCCAATTTATCCATAATTTCCCTTGCGCTTTTGGCTTTTTGGTTTGCTGCGGCTGCAATAGAGGATTCTTTTGAGCAATTTTTTGCTATTTCGGAGGTAGCCTCATTCATTCCCTCGACAGCAGAAGCTACATTCTGCGCAGTGGATGCAATTTCTTCGGAGGCTGCAGCAATATTATTCAAACTAGATGATACCGACTCCGCAGCCTGAGACATTTGTGAGACATTAGTGGCTAATTTATCCCCTGATGACTCTAAATTTGAGGATTGTCCGCTCATGGCTTTTGTGTTGTCGTCTAATGTCTTGGATGTTGATTCCATCAATTGAGAGGACTCTGTTAAGCTCTGAGTGTTGACAGCCACTTTCTTTATTAATTCCTGTAATTTTTCGATAAAGATATTGAACCATTTTGCCAGGTCCCCTAATTCGTCTTTTGAGTGAGCATTCAGTCTGCGAGTTAGGTCGCCTTCTCCTTGGGCGATATCGCTAAGCATATTTACGATATTCTTAAGTGTAGATGTAATGGAAACGCTTAGGGCCAATCCAAAAAATAAGGCCACTGCAGCTCCTACTATTGAAAGAATGATGATATACATTTTTGCTTTCACTACAGCTTGATCTGCCTGTTTTTGGACTTTTCCCAGTAATTTATCTGCATCCGAAACAGCCTTGCTCCCTATATCATCCAATTTTTTTATGAGCGCATCCTCTTTATTGTAAAGATCTAAAGTTTTAACAGACAAGGAATCACACGTATCTATTAGGCTTGTTATAATCCCTACACGCGAATCGATTAGATCGTCTTTAAGAAATTTCGAGTACCCACTTAATGCACCTTTGTGCCCCGGTGCATTTCGAGTCATGACATTAGCAAACTCATTCATATAGGAGACGTCTCCTTTGTCCAGGAATTCGTAATACAGTCCTTGCACTTGGTACATAAACATTTTTGCGTCCGTTGCTGCTGCTAGCATGTGTTTTGAATCTTCATCCAATTGCTCTCCGGATGCAATCAATTCAGATTCCCGTGAGCGCAGTTTCATAAAAATTTCATCCATGACTTTGTCTGCATCATCTACGGTTTTATCCATAGATTGTTGAGCAGCTGCACTTTCTTTATGTTTAGCCACCAACTGGTCAAATACCTCCAAATAGGAACCCATGTCAGTAACAAGATTTGTTAATTCAATTTCATTGGACATGCTTTTTTTCAGCATCGAAAGCACTGAAAGGATCTTCCCTCCTTCTTCTCCGACATTTGCTGCATGTTCTGCCTTATAGTACTGCAAGTATGCTTTTTCTTCGGTTCTGGCCCGAAATAAACCTGTTGATGAGATTCGTACCCACTCTTTCATGGATGCATTTTCTTCGATCTTTTTCCAGGAAAACAGACCCATTGCTAACAATAGGACCAGCAGCAATAAATAAAATAGCGAAAATCCAACCAATTTTTTTCTTATTGTGAGTTGCATAAGTTTGTTACAAAAGAGATGTTAAGGCAGTAAGGTCCTCTTTCTCTGGACCTACAGCTCACAGATTATTGCAATTTTTCTTATTGCTTACAAGCTTTTTCGATAAGGAACTTTAAAAGGCGAATTTTTAGCAAAATTGAGGCATTTTTGTTAAAATTGTGTCAAACTATAAAGAAAATGATGATCAATCTTGCAATGGCGAAAAGAAGGTGCAAAGTTGATTCTTGATGTAACAGACTTTCGTGAACGAATTTGGGGGTGTTCCGGATTCGATTCCATGTGGGAGGATGTGACAGCATGCCGGAGAAGAATGGTTGGCTCCGTTAAAAATCCATTCAAAACATAAATGAAAATAATGTAGTAAGCTTCCGTGAGGAACTCGCTATGGCTGCTTAATTAATTAGCGGCTCGTTTTGCAATCGATACCTGCTAGATTGTAAAGCGTTGATAGCAGGGATAGTAGAATGTTTGCATTTCGCATGCTACTGTAATCAAAGAAATGCTAGCGAAGGTTAGTTCTGCTACCTGAAATAGCCTAAGCGAATTTAAAAAGTAGCTAAGCATGTAGACGGCATATCCAAAAATATGGAAGACGCGGGTTCAACTCCCGCCACCTCCAGGGATTTTAGAGAAGATATTCTAATCGTCTTGGGAAAATCCATTGATTTTATTTTTAGGGAAAAGAGATTTTTAGAGGCCTGTGCATAAATATAGTGATTACTATTATTTATTGATTGATGGGTTTTTAAAAAAAATTCCTTATCCAGGATTCGTGTTGCTTTTCTAGAGAGGAAACTAGACCCTACTAAAAACCCTATTTTCGGAGAAATGAAGATATAGCATAAGACATTAAAGAAGATACAAGATGCGAAAACCTTTCTTTTCACAAGAAAAGAAAGGTTTTCGCGCTTTCCAAAGAAAAGCGATTATCGCCCAAGAAAAATCTAGCGATTTTTCCCGGGCGAGGGAATTTGTTTTGTAATAACTTTAATGTCTTATGCTATATTTTGGGTAGATATTTTTTTCTAAACCATGTGTTGCGCTATAACATGTTCTGCAAGAACTTCTTGTTGTGCATATTTTTCCCTTTTTTGAAAGGGTGCGGGGAAACCCTTTCTGGGGGACCAAAAGCAGTTTCCCCGCAGTTTTTAGGAGCCTTCAACTTTTCCTGCAGCATGAACAAAAATGTATTGAGTTCTAATAAGGATCCGGTACTTTTTCGACCCTGATTGTGGGGAACGTCCTGAGGACGGATGGTTCTACCGATTTATTTTTCAAAATTAAGATGTTTTTAAAGGGTAAAACTGCAAGTGACTTGGATCGGGTAGGGGAGGTTCGCCCAGGTGCCCGTGCTAAATCTGGGATTGAAAATCTTTTCTACTATGGAGGGGTCTTCTTCGTGTTGTGCGCCTTGTTGGTTGTTAATGTTGTTTTTTACAAGAGGCTTTCTATGAAAGAAATTTCTTCCATTTGCTTCTCTAAAAACATCTTTAATAGAGTAATGCCACTCTCTCCCTTTTTTTTAGCAAAGTGGGAAGATAGCCCAGGGCATAAAATTGACCTTTTTACGCCACTTAACTTATTTTCAGACAAAAATGGACGTTGGATCTTGAGAGGACAACGGAAAGGAGAGAGGGCGGGTTGTTTTGGTGTTGAGTTGGTTGAGGTTAAAAGGAAGCCCTATCAATTGCAGCTAGTGGGCTATGCATATATACGAGAAGGAGACTCCCCGTCCCTCTTTTTGCTTGATACAGATACACAAGGGATTATCCAAGTAAAGGTTGGTGATTTATTGCAAGGGTATGACGTTCAGGTTGTTGCGTTTAATTCCCCATCGGGAGGGAAAAATCCTAGCACAGAACTGAGGGACATGCAGTTTGGCAAAAGCGTGCAATTGGTTCTGAATCAAAATGCATCAGAATGGAGATATGAAGCCATTTTCATGAATAAAGAAACGGGTGAGCAATTTACCATGAACCCGTTAGCGGCTCAATTACGTATAGGAAACGACCAAATTTGGCTCCGCGAGCTTGATTACGAGAACCAGACGGCAACCCTTGAGCGCTACTCCCCCAACAACGACTCTACCCAAATTCGCATTTTGAATATAACTTCAGGGAGGGAAGGGTAGGGTTGAAAAACTACTTTGGGTCCCCAAAAGCGTTTTTTCCAATCTCCCTCTTTTTTCTTGGGCGAGAATCGCCTTTCTTTGGAAAGCGCGAATTTTTATACATTTTTTCTTTTCTTGTGAAAAGAAAGGTTTTCGCTTCTTGTTTTTTCTTTAATGTCTTATGCTATATACCTTCGGTTTCCCTCAAAAACTCCCTATCGTGGTTGACTTTTTGCCTGTGGTGGTGGAAAATAGGGGCGTATTGGAATTTTTTATATGAAAATGATCAAGACAGTAACGGATGTTAACTTAGCGGGGAAACGCGTATTTGTACGTGTTGATTTTAATGTGCCATTTGATGAACATGGTAATATTTCTGACGAGACACGTATTGTTGGGGCATTGCCGACTATTAAACATTTAATTGATCAAAAGGCGAAGGTCATTTTGGCAAGTCACTTGGGGCGGCCGAAGGGGAAAAAAGATCCCAAATTTACCATGAAGCCTATTGCTGGTGCTTTGGCGAAGTTGATTAATCAGCCCGTTTTGTTTGTAGAAGATTGCATTGGAGAGCAGGTTGAGAAGACCGTGAATTCGATGGCTGAGGGAACCGTTGTTTTGCTTGAAAATTTACGGTTCTATGCCCAGGAGGAGCAAAATGATCCTCAATTTGCTGAGTCTCTTGCGAGATTGGCCGATGCTTATGTCAACGACGCATTTGGGACGGCTCATCGTGCGCATGCTTCGACAGAAGGTATGGCTAAGTTGCTTCCTATCAAAGTGGGTGGTTTTTTGATGAAAAATGAATTGGAATATTTGGGTCAGAAAACTTCCAATCCAGAAAGGCCATTCCTCGTCATCTTAGGAGGAGCAAAAGTCAGTGATAAGATAATGGTCATTGACTCCTTGCTAGATAAGGCTGATTCCATGATCATTGGTGGCGGCATGGCCTACACGTTCTTTTTCGCATTAGGAGGAAAAATTGGAAATAGTCTATGCGAACCCGATAAAGTCGACGTGGCCAAAGCCGTTTTGGAGAAAGCGAAAAAGAAAGGGGTTAAGTTGTTATTTCCTATAGATCGCTTGATTACGAACAAATTAGACTTTGCGAATGCATCTGTAGGTGAGACAAAGGTTGTGGAGGGCGATATTCCCGATGGATGGGAAGGTGTTGATATCGGGCCCAAGACTATCGAATTATTTAAAGAAGAAATCATGAGGGCTAAGACCATCCTATTCAATGGGCCTCAAGGCGTTTTTGAAATCAAATCTTGCGCAAAGGGAACCTTTGCCGTAGCGGAAGCCGTTGCCAAAAGCAAAGCCATTTCCATTATTGGAGGCGGTGATAGCGTCAAGGCTGTAAAGAAAGGTGGCTTCGGAGACCAGGTCACTTTTATTAGTACAGGCGGAGGTGCGAGTCTCGAATTCCTTGAAGGAAAGGAACTTCCTGGAGTTGCTGTCTTAGAAACCCTTTAATTATTTCTTTATGTCAAAATCATCTTCTCGCAGAATGCTGATTGCAGGTAATTGGAAAATGAACAAAACTGCAACAGAAGGAGTATCTGTCATTAAAAATATCTTAAGCTCCGTCCAACAAATTACTTCTGTCGATATAGCCATTTGTCCTCCTTTTACCTCATTGGCAAGTGGATCTGCCTTGATTTCACAAGAAAATGTCTGGTTGGGGGCTCAAAACATGCACCATGAGCCATTGGGTGCCTATACTGGCGAAATTTCAGCATCTATGTTGAAAGATCTCTCGGTTTCTTGCGTTATATTGGGGCATAGCGAACGGCGTTCCTATTTTGGAGAAACAGACGAATTTATCAATAAAAAGGTCCTCTCTGCGCTCCAAAACCATTTGATCCCCATTCTTTGCGTAGGAGAAACCCTAGAAGAGCGCGAACAAAACAGGACAATGGAAGTCATTTCGCGTCAAGTAAGGAAAGGTGTCGCTGGAATTCCTGAGCAAGCAATCGATCAGCTGGTCCTTGCCTATGAGCCCGTTTGGGCAATCGGTACGGGTCGAACAGCAACCCCAGAGATGGCGCAAGAAGTGCACGCATATATCCGAAAACTTTTATCGGAAATTTTCTCGCAGCAAAAGGCGGAGAAAGTGAGGATCCTATATGGTGGTTCCATGAAACCCGACAACGCTGCTTCTCTGCTCGCTCAACCCGATGTAGATGGTGGACTTATAGGCGGAGCCTCTCTCGACGCGGCCTCTTTTGTTAATATCATCAAATCCGCCCTATAGCTAAAGAGGGTGTGGGTTTTGGGGGAACCTCTATAGAAAGATGTTAGTTTAATTTTCGAGTGTGTTGGACATCAGACTCACATTCGGTCACGTACGGATGTACGCTCCCTCATGTTCGCTTCGTCCGCCTTCTCGAATTCTT
>Ga0154466_1024_pt1 | contig 11812 bp, 7 predicted proteins | sample RifGroC2_FD_105659 | JGI IMG/M metagenome (GOLD analysis project Ga0154466, IMG submission 105659) | Verrucomicrobia bacterium GWC2_42_7 | reverse complement strand
GGTTCCGGACCTCCCCCAAGAAAAACCAATGATCCGGCTAAAAAATATTAAAAATTCTTCGAATTTGTTTAGCCGGATGGGATTAGATTTCTTCATTTTCTTGGAAACAACCATCTATTTGTATCCATAAATTTTTAATTGACTATAGTTAAATAGATTGAGAATGGAGGTGCAGAAACCCTTTCTTTTTTTCACTTAAAAAGGAACGTGGACACTAAGACTTTAAGCGCCAAATCATTGGTTTTTCTTTGGAAGGCGCGGAAACCTTTCTTTTTTACCTCAAAAAGAAAGGTTTCCGCATCTCCATTCTCAATCCATTTAACTATACCACAGTAAGACTCGCACTATTACGAACAAAACCAGCTTCAGAATAAGGGAGGTCGTTGAGGTAGTTTGCAATGGCGATTTTACCTATAGGTAATAAGTTTGAAGGAAGGGCTTCTAGGGGAAACCATTTTAAGTCAGAATGTTTGTGAGGTTCTTTGTTTTCAATAGACCCAACCCATTTTTGCGCGCAAAAGAAAAAGCCCATCAGGTCAATAATCGGCTTATCCTCATCAGCTTGGGAACATGGCACAAAATCCGTATAATGCACCACACAAGAAAACCGGTAGGTTGCGTCAATTCCAATCTCCTCAAAAATCTCTCTCTTAATGGCCTCGGAAGGCTTTTCTCCAGAATCTATTTTCCCTCCGGGCAAACTCCAAAAGCCATCCCCAAAACCCGTGTTCGATCGGTGCAGTAACAACACCCTACCCTCGCTCACAATCAGTCCAGCTACCCATATCATCGCTTGCATATCTTAAACTTTCTTTTTTTGGGGAAAACCCATTTTTGGCCCCCTTTCCGAAAAGGCGTTTTTCTCCGTTTTTGCTCAAAGACAAGATTTTATAGATTTTATCTTTGGGCAAGGTTCTTTTTTACGCTTCTACAGTAAACTCAATTAAGAATATAGCATAGGCAATAAAAGTCGTTACAAAAATCAACCCCTTTGCGCGAAAAAAAGCGTAGCCTTTTGTTCGCGCACTATGGCTTTTCTTTGGAAAGCGCGACTTTTTATACGTTTTTTTCTTTTCTCGCGAAAAGAAAGGTTTTCGCATCTTTTCACGTCTATGGTCCTTAAAAATTAGCACTTTTACAATTATTTTTAATTTTGTAAAAAGAAAAATTGATTTTTAAAAACAAAGAGTTTTACTAGTTGTTTGTTTTTATTTAGCCCGGGTGGCGGAATGGTAGACGCTGGGGACTTAAAATCCCTTGACAGTAATGTCGTGAGGGTTCAACTCCCTCCCCGGGCACCACTCGTTTAGTGCGAAGTGTTTTGAGGCCACCCATTTTCAGAAAAGGAGATCCTTGCGCGAGTATTCATTCAGAAAAGTGCCTTAAAAGGTGAATTCGTTTTATTCATTAATTATCAATAGGTAACGTCATTTATAATTACCCTCATTCCGAGAGAGATGAATTTGAAAAAATTCATCTCTCTCGGAATAAACTCCTTTTCGGAAGGGGTTCGGGGAAACGCTTTTAGGCGACTAAAAGCAGTTTCCCCGACCGCATTCGCATTAAAAAGAAAGGTTTCCGGAAGCTCTACCAACCATGAATGATATTACAATTCAGTCGTATTTTGGTCGCATAGCGAGGTACTATGAGACGGTTAACCGCATCATGAGCTTTGGAGCGGTCTTGCTTTGGCGAAGGAAGCTAATTAAGCAGATAAAAGCGGTTTGTAGAGAAGGTGTTATAGAAAAAATAGTGGATTTAGCCTGTGGCACAGGAGAGTTGACATTTTTATTAAAAAAAGCCTATCCCTCAACAGAAGTTATCGGGATTGATTTTTGCCCAGAAATGTTAAAAATTGCAAAAAATAAAGCAAACAAGCAATTGAGCATCAAGTTCTTAGAAGGGAACGCAGAAAGCCTGCCTTTACCAGATCAATCGACAGATATTGTAACAATCTCATTTGGGTTCAGAAACTTCCAAAACCAGACACAGGCACTGAAGGAAATCCACCGGATCCTAAAGCCCAATGGCCACCTATTTATTTTAGAATTCTCTCAACCCTTGAAGTGTTTGCGTCCCATCTACTTCTGGTATTTAAAATCCATCGCTCCGAACATCCTCGGCCAACTGCTAGGACTCAAGGCCCCGTATAAACACCTCGGAGACTCCGTCTTTGCCTTCTACCCGCCAGAGGCCCTCACTCAAAAAATCGAACAGCATTCATTCAAACTCCGCCATCTCCAATCGGCCACCCTCTCTATTGTCTCCTTCCATTACTTTAGAAAAATGTGAGGGAACTGCTTTTGGTCCCCCAAAAGCGTTCCCCCACGCCCCCTCCGAAAAGGAGTTTTCTACGTTTTTGCGCGAGAGTAAATTTTACAAATTTTACTCTCGCGCAAAGTTCTTCTTTCGAATGGTACTTTTGAAAACGGCCTTTAAGGAGCTCAGGGAAAGAAGTTATTTCAAGTTTTGCAGGGTGACACTTCCTCACGTATGTACGCTCCCTCATGTTCGCCTCGTCCGCCTGCTCGAAAAATCGAACTGACATTTTTCTAGGATGCTAGGCAATAAAAGTCGTTACAAAAACCAACCCCTTGGCGCGCAAAAAGAAAAGTTTCCGACCACGACTTGGCTTACCTTCATTGAGCTCCCCATAACGCCGCAGAAAAGGGTTAATTTAAGATTTTGAGCAGGCGGACAAGGCGAACATGAACTTTTCCTCCTTTCCAGTAGACCCGATGAAAGCTGTTAGTTTAAGATTTCGAGCAGGCGGACAAGGGGAGGGCAAGGGAGCGTACATACGTACGTGACTGAGCCCGAATCCGACGTCCAACAAACTCGAAACTTAAAATAACAGCTTTCAGCTAGAGGAGATTTTTTGGCATATTGGCCACAAGTTGTTTTATATTTTGGGCCTGGGATTTGGGGCAAATGAGGGTTGCATCGGGCGTATGAACGACGATGAGGTCGTCGACGCCGAGGAGGGCGATGAGATGGTTTTGATCGGTAACGACGATATTTCTGTTGCTGTTTTCGAGAAGAGATATCCCTTTTATGACATTACCGTTAGCGTCTGACGGGTAATGACGGGCAAGGGCGGTCCATTCACCAACGTCGTCCCAGTCAAAGGCGGCCTTAATAACGACAACGTTCGATGATTTTTCCAAAACCGAGTAATCGATGGAAATTTTCCGGATAAGGTGAAAATGTTTTTCCAGCACATTATCGAGCGGGTCTCCTAATTTGAGCTCCTGGCGCATTGTTGCCAAAAACGCGTAAATGTCGGGGGCTAGCGACTCAAATGCGGTCCGTATGGCTTTTACGCTCCAAACGAAAATCCCTGCATTCCACAGAAAATTTCCCTCCGCAAGATATTGTTGCGCCGTTTCCGAATTAGGTTTTTCAACAAACTTTTCGACGCGATAGGCTCCCGTTGATAGAAATTCCTCGCCTTGTTTAATGTAGCCATAACCCGTTGCAGGGAAATGGGGAGTAATCCCGAGTGTAACAAAAACGTCGTTAGCAGAGGCAATACTGAATGCTTGCTTTAAATTAGAGCTAAAAGATTGGGAGTCATGAATTACCGAATCCGCAGGCAACATCGAAAACACAGCATCGTCTCCCTGTTGCTCAGCAATCAGCATGGCCAATCCAACGACAGCAGAAGTATCGCGGCCAACAGGTTCACAAATGACATTAGAGGGCTTGATTTCAGGACAACTTTCTAGAATTGAAGCACGTTGTTCACGATTAGTCATGACATAAATGTTCTCAAGCGGAACTATCGGAGTGAGGCGGTCAACGGTCTGAGAAAGCATCGGCTTGTCTCCGACAATGGGCAACAAATGCTTTGGCTTCTTTTGCCTGCTGTGTGGCCAGAAACGCTCCCCACGACCGCCTGCCATAATAAAAATCAAATTCTTTGCCATATTTAATAGATATGTGCGAAAACCTTTCTTTTCACAAGAAAAGAAACGGTTTTCGCACTTTCCAAAGAAAAGCGATCATTCGGCGATCAAAATCTTACGATTTCGATCGCCGAATAAAGCCTGAGGAACGCTTTTGTAATCTATTGACATGAGTAAATGGTTATTTTCAAGAATATGAATGCAATCCATCGGGCTAAACAAATTCAAAGAACTTTTAAGATTTTTTAGCCCGATCATTGGTTTTTCTTAGAGGAGGTCCGGAACCCCTTTCTTTTTTACCTCAAAAAGAAAGGGGTTCCGGCATCGTCAAGAGAAACTTAACTTACCATAGCAGTTCCCCTAAAATTTGCTTGCGAGTGGGGTAATTGTGTAAAGAATTTGGTTCGTTTAGAAAATTGAAAGGCATTATGAGTAACGTAAGAGTTCGATTTGCACCAAGTCCGACGGGTTTTTTTCACATAGGGGGTGCCCGCACGGCCCTTTTTAACTGGCTGTACGCAAGGCACACAAAAGGCACATTTGTCCTTCGGATCGAAGACACTGACAAAGAACGCGATCGGCCCGAATTCTTGCAAGTTATTTTGGATGGACTGCGGTGGCTGGGTATGGATTGGGATGAAGGCCCTGAAAAGGGAGGAAATTTTGGCCCCTATTTTCAGAGTCAGCGAGGCCATATTTATGAGGAGTATATAACAAAGCTCAAAGAAAGTGGCCGGGCGTATGAAAAAGAAGGCGCACTTTGGCTAAAAATATCTGGAGAAGGACAGGTTATTAACGACGCCATACGTGGACGCGTCGAACGCAAGGAAGAGGAAGATTTTGTAATTGTGCGGTCCAATGGAACCCCTGTATTTCATTTAGTGAATGTCATAGACGACCTTACGATGCAAATAACACATGTTATTCGTGGAGAAGACCATCTATCCAACACGAGTAAGCATATGGAGCTTTTCAGAGCCTTTGAAGCGACGCCTCCCATTTATGCGCACATTCCTCTCATTTTAAAATCAGATGGACCAGGAAAAATGAGCAAAAGGGATCGAGGTGCATTGATTGAAGAGTATCAGCAGCGCCATTTCTTGCCAGAAGCGGTCCGTAATTTCCTTTGTTTATTGGGCTGGTCTCCAAAAGAAGATCGCGAAATACTTCCAATAGAGGAAGTTATTTCACTATTTGACATTGCAAATGTTAATAAGAATAACGCCCACTTCGACGAAAAGAAAATGGCGTTCATCAATTGTGAATACGTCAAACACCTCCCCTTGGATTCTTTCGTCGATAAAGTAAAACCTATCCTCCTTTCATCGAAAGTGATAGATGAAAACACAGACAAGGACTACATTAAAGATGTCCTGTCCATTTGCCAAGAAAAGGTCAGAGGCTTAGAGGATGTTCCTCACTTCGTAGGTTATTTCTTCACGGAAAATTATCCCTTTGATGAAAAAGCCAAAGAAAAAGTGATGAAAAAAGGAAACGTTAATGAGCGCTTAGAAGAGTTCTTGGCATTCATCGAACCTTTAAATGCATTGGTTGAATCGGAATTGGAACCGGGAATCAAAAAGTTAGCCGAATCCAAAAACGTCAATACCGGCGATTATATCCATGCCGTACGCCTAGCTGTCTCCGGAACCAACGTAGGCCCCGGCATCTACGGCCTAATACGCGTCCTAGGGAAAACCCGCGTTCAACAACGCATCAAAAAATTTATAGCGTAGGTAGAATTTTGGGGGAAACTGCTTTTAGTCACCTAAAAGCGTTTTCCCCAAGCCCCTTTCCGAAAACGAGATCGTTGCGCTAGAGTAAAATTCCTATGTAATTTCACTCTAGCGCAAAGTTTTTTTGAGAAGATATATCTAGGATATATCTGTTTCCAAATTTCTTAAAAAGATCCTCTGCGCGGATATAAATTCCGCAAGGAATTTTTATCCGCGCAACAACCTCCTTTTCGGAAGGGGTTTGGGGAAACCTATTTTGGGTGACCAAAATGGGTTTCCCCGAAAAAACGTCATTACCTTAAAACCTTTTCATAGTAGGGCTGTATACGCTTTTTGATATCCAACAACTTGAAGGGGATATAACCGAAAAATTCTCTCCTATTACGAGGACCTTCGATGGCGTGGGATAGAAAGTTTCTGAGACGCTCGATATTGAAGAATTCGTTGGGTTTATTGCCGTAAAAGAAAGGCTCTTTTATATATTTTTCGAACAAGGCAAGGTCTTCGTCTACTTTCATAATATATTGAATGGCCTCTTCGTCATTTTTAAAATCGCCCACATTGATAAAGCTCTTGGGGTTAAAGTCCTCAGCAATCCGAGAATTTCCCCAATAAATGGGAACACACCGGGAAAGCATGGCATGAACCAGTTTTTCTGTTGTATACCAAGGATTTTTTTGATTTTCAAATGTGAGAACAAATTTGTACGGCTTATAAAAGGCCAATTTATCATCGACCCGATGCCCCACGTTGTTCAAAAAGCTCCCCCCAGAATCGATTCTCTTATAATTACTTAATTTATGAAAAAATGAAATACGCTTCCACGTACGATTTTTATTTCCATTGGATACTACAAATGCACAAAACTTGTCTTTGGATTGAATAACATTTTTCCATTCATTTTCGCCCTTAACCAGCTCACTCCCCTTGTCTTCCCACGTATAAACAGGTAACCGGAGATTTTTAGACGTAGACAACGGTAAAAAGCCAAGCGAATAATCACATAGCCCATAATTGGGATAATTGTATTCAATGGCTACATATATCTTCAGACAATCACGGAATGCCTTATGCTTCGCCAACTTGTCATCAGAAAAAAAGACCACCGACGGCGTATCCCCTTCCCTAACCTCATAATCAAACGACAAGGCCCTGAGTACAATAGCCCTCGCACACTCGCCTCCATCAATAAACTTTACATTCAATGACTTCATATTGGATTTTGGGGGAGAACTGTTTTTTGGTCACCCAGAAAAAGAGTTTAGTTTAAAGTTCGAGTGTGTTGGGCTACGGATTCACATTCGGTCACGTACGTTAGTACGCTCCTTCATGTTCACCTTGCCCGCCTGCTCGAAACATTAAACTAAACTCTTTTTTCAAAAGCAGTTCAACCCCCCTCCGAAAAGGAGGTACTTGCGCGAAAACATGCAAAACTCCTTTTGGGAAAGGGGTCAGAAAAATGTTAGTTCAAGGTTTGGAGCAGACAGACGATACGAATCTTTTTTACTCAGATCTCCAAAACGCCGCTGAAAAACTTTAGTTCAGGATTTCGAGCAGGCGGGCAAGGTGAACACGACCGAGCGTACTAACGTACGTGAGGAAGTGTGAATCCGCTGCCCAACGAACTCGAAAACTGAAATAATGTTTTTCAGTTGGGGAAAACACTTTCTGGGGGACCAAAATGGGTTTTCCTCAAAAAAATCACCTAATAGCGATCGCGGGAGCGTTTACGGTTGTCCCCTCCTCGATCTCTTTCGTGATAACCGTGGTGTCCACGAGGAGCGCGAGAATGTTTCTCTTGGCGTTCTTGGACTTCGTACGGGATCCCTTGCTGTTCGCAAAGAACGGCTTTGCGGCTTAAGCGTACGCGACCTTTTTCATCAACGCCGATACACTTTACATCTAAGATATCACCGACTTTGCAGACATCTTCCGTTTGATTGACGCGTCCCTCGGCTAATTCAGAGATGTGAACAAGGCCTTCTTTTCCGATAATACATTCGACAAAAGCACCAAATTCTTTGGTAGACTTCACCATACCTCTGTAGGTTTTGCCTACTTCTATCTCGCTTACCACCAAGGAGACTTCAGCAACCGCACGATCTAAAGATTCTTTGCTAGTTGCGAAAACCAGCAGATTACCGCTATTGTCCTCATTGATATCAATCTGTGCTCCAGTGACTTCCGTAATGCGCTTGATATTTTTCCCTCCTGGGCCAATTAACGCACCGATCTTATCTGGATCTATCTTCATTTGATGGATCCGTGGAGCGTGTTGGCGGAGTTCTTTGCGTGGTTCTGGCAATTCTTTAGCCATGACATCCAGGATTTGCATGCGCATATCCTTATTTCTTAAAATGGCTTCTTTTGCAATTTCAATGGGCAAGCCCTTGATTTTAAGGTCTAATTGGAATCCAGTTATACCGGTACGCGTACCTGCAATTTTGAAATCCATGTCTCCGTAATGGTCTTCTGCGCCAAGGATATCTGTCAAGACAACGTGCTTAGTTATATTACCATTATCGTCGCATTTAGTTACTAATCCTGCAGATATGCCGGCAACTGCATCCAAAATGGGAACGCCAGCGTCCATCAAAGCCAAACAGCCACCACAAACAGAAGCCATTGAGCTAGAACCATTTGATTCTAAAATGTCGGATACTATGCGAATGGAATAAGGGAATTCATCTTCCGGAGGAACGATCGGCAATAATGAGCGCTCCGCTAAGGCACCGTGTCCCACTTCCCGACGCCCGGTCGCGCCAATACGTCCCGTCTCTCCTGTAGAAAATGGAGGGAAATTGTAGTGAAGAACAAACGATTTTGCATTCGCTCCGCCGGTCAAAGCATCTAGTTCCTGCACATCTTTACTATTGCCAAGGGTTGCAGTCACTAAGGCCTGAGTTTCTCCGCGTTCAAAGATCGCAGATCCATGGACTCGTGGCAATACGCCTGCCTCGCAAGATAAAGACCGAAGATCCTTCACGCCTCGTCCATCAACGCGTTTGCCTTCATCAAGAATGCTGTTCCTGTACAAACACTCTTCTAATTCCCCAAAGGCCAAGCGAATCTGATTCGGATCAAATTCCTCTCCCATTTGAGTTTCGACAGCAGCGGCTGCTTCTTCCTTAAGTGCAGCGACGGCATCGCGACGAGCCGCTTTATTATCTTGGAACACAGCTTTTGACAAACGTTCTCCAACCAATTTTTCAACAGTCGCCAATACTTTTGGATCAACCGTATACAGCTTAAATTCTTTTTTTGCCTTATTTACCATCTGAGCCAATTCTTTTTGGGCCTTGATGATAGCTTGGATATGAGAATGAGCAAATTCAAGTGCTTCAATAAAGCGCTCCTCTGGTAATTGATCGGCGCTCCCTTCGATCATCATCATATCCTTTTCATTACCAACGTACACTAAATCTAAACGAGACTCAAAAATCTCCTCGTTGGTAGGATTGACTATAAATTTGCCATCGATTTCAGCGACTCTCACGCAACCAATAGGACCGTCCCAAGGAATATCGGAACACATCATGGCCGCAGAAGCGCCATTCACGAACAACACGTCTGGTTCATTGGTCAAGTCAGCAGATAACAGCATTCCCATTACCTGAACCTCATTGATAAACCCTTTTGGAAACAACGGCCTCAAAGGACGATCACACAAACGTGAAATTAAGATCTCCTTCTCGCTAGGTCTGCCTTCCCTCTTAATATATCCTCCGGGAACACGCCCAGCCGCCGAAAACTTCTCCCTATAATCTACCGTCAAAGGGAAAAAATCTTGATCGGGCTTCACCGCCGCGGCCGCTACCGCACTTACAAAAACGGATGTCTCCCCTAATTGTATCGTAACCGCACCATTTGCTTGCTTCGCTATCGAGCCCGTAGAGATCGTTATTCCTAGACCCTCTACATTAACTGAATATTTCTGTTTCATCACTTTTCCATTCTAGCTTCTTTATTAAAAATGCAATACATAAAGTAAAAAGGAGGCTGAAAAAAGTTGCGAAAACCTTTCTTTTCGCGAGAAAAGGAAGGTTTTCGCACTTTCCAAAGAAAAGCGATTGTCGCCGAAGATAAATTTTTCAATTTTTCTTCGGCGAAAAGATAAGTCGGTAATCATCTTAACGATCCGGGTTATATATGAATGTAATTTGTTTTTCATAATCTTTTATGTTTTTTAGGTTTTTGTGTAATAGAATCCTTATCGTCCACAGAAAGAGGTTAGCTTAATTTTTTTCGAGCAGGCGGACTAAGTGAAGACTTTTCCATCCTCTTTGCATGACTGCATGACCCCGCAGGAAAACATCAGTTCAATTTTTGAGCAGGCGGACGAGGTGAGTGTGAGGGAGCGTACATACGTACGTGACCGAACACGAATGCGTAGTCCAACGAACTCAAAACTTAAAATAACTTCTTTCTGTGCCTACCTATTATATCATATGGGAGCTAGCTTTCGTTTGTTCAGTTTGATCGGTTTGATCAGTTTGATTAAATTTTCCATCGCATTGGTTATCAACAACCGAAAAATGCTAAAAAATCCCTTTTTCTCTATTTTTTAAAAATAAAGATCAAAAATCCTTCCCTCCCCCCAGAAAAAAGAATCCTTTGCGCAACAATAAAATTCCATTCGGAATTTTATCGTTGCGAAACGAACTCCTTTTCGGAAAGGGGCTTGGGGAAAACCGCTTTTAAGGGATTAAAAGCGGTTTTCCCCAAACATCATTGATTTTTGCGAATAACAAATTAACATCACTCTCATGAAAGTAGTAATTGCTGATCCGATAGTGGAATCTGCGTTGTTGTTTTTGAAGCAGCAGCCGAATATGGAAGTCATCGACTCGCATAAAAACAAAGAAAACTTGCCTGGATTGTTGATGGAAGCGGATGCGCTTTTAGTTCGGAGTGAGACTAAGGTAACTCGGGAATTGTTAGCTGGAGCGCCCAAATTGAAGGTGGTGGGGCGCGCAGGGATTGGGGTGGATAACATTGACGTCGAGGCGGCTACGGAACGGGGAATTGCGGTGCTTAATGCGCCATGCGGAAACACCATTGCTACGGCAGAATTGACTTGTGCACACCTCCTTTCTTCTGCTCGACCGCTTCCTCAGGCCTCTGCTTCTATGAAAGAAGGGAAATGGGACCGTAAGGCTTTTATTGGAATAGAGTTATTTAAAAAGACACTGGGCATCATCGGATTGGGACGGATTGGGACAGAAGTGGCCTCTCGTGCACACGCTTTTGGAATGACTGTAATTGCCTATGATCCCTATCTTTCGGATACCCGAGCCAAGAATTTGAATATAAAAAAGGTTACCTTAGGGGAGCTATTTGCTGAGTCTGACTTTATAACGGTCCATGTTCCTTTAGTCGATAGCACACGTAACTTGCTCGATGAAAAGGCGTTTGCTCAGATGAAAAAGGGTGTCCATATTCTAAATTGTGCCCGCGGTGGCATTGTCCATGAAGAAGCGCTTATTAATGCCATCAAAAATGGGATTGTTGCCTCTGCAGGCCTAGATGTCTACCAAGAAGAGCCCCTTCCTGTTACAAGTGAACTCCGAAAGCTTCCCAATGTGACCTTAACTCCCCACCTTGGGGCCTCGACAAAGGAAGCACAGGAAAGCGTCGGAATGGAAATTGTTCATGAACTGTGCAATTTCCTTAATGGACAGGAAGTTAAAAATGCCGTCAACATGCCTTGCGTCGATATGAAAACATTGCAAGCCATTGGCCCATTTATCGACCTTGGACAAAAAATGGGCTCCCTTTTGCAACAAATGTCCCCCAGTTTTTCGAAAAAAATAAGAATTTCCTATTGGGGCAAATTAACGCAATTGGATGCCTCTCCCATCACTCGCGCAATTCAACGAGGTTATGTGATGAACATTGGAGGACCTCAAGTCAATGACATCAACGCACCGTTGAAATTAAAGCAATTGGGTATCGAAGTGGAAGTTGTCAACTCCAATTCCGACTCCGAATACACTGAGCTCGTTGGCGTTGAAACGGTTGAAACAAATGCCGCATCGCTACAAGGAACCATCATTGGGAAAAATCCACGTATAGTCAGTGTCCATGGGTATCAGATCGAAATCGCCCCCGTCGGCATACTCCTCTCCATTGAAAATAAAGACTGCCCAGGCACCATAGGGAAAATTT
>Ga0154466_1110_pt1 | contig 12337 bp, 11 predicted proteins | sample RifGroC2_FD_105659 | JGI IMG/M metagenome (GOLD analysis project Ga0154466, IMG submission 105659) | Verrucomicrobia bacterium GWC2_42_7 | reverse complement strand
TCCGCAACCTTCCCAAGAAAAACCAATAATTTGGCAATCAAAATCTGGTAGATTTTGATTGCCAAATAAATTTAGGCCACTGGATCTTTCAACGGGAACCGCAAAAGCGTCTCGACTGTCAATACATTTCACTATATATATCAGGGAATGCGAGTCCGATTCGATCAATGGCGACATGCTGATCTCCTTTTCGGAGGGGGCAAGAAAGATGTTAGTTTAAGATTTCGAGAAGGCGGACGAGGCGAACACGACCGAGCGCACATCCGTACGTAAGGAAGTGTGAGTCCGATGTCCAACAATCTCGAAATCTTAAACTAACATCTTTCTGTTGAGGGGACCCTTTTCTGGGAGACCAAAAGCAGTTCCCCCAATTCCCCCAAAAAAATCTTGTAAAAGGGAACAAAAACAGAAAACTAAAACGGGTATGGATACAAGCAAGCACAAGATTGATATAGATTATGTGGCTCAGCTGGCGCGAATAGAGTTGTCAGACGCTGAAAAGGTGAAATTTTCTGGCCAATTGGAGAATATTATAACGTATTGTGAGAAAATAAGCCAAGTAAACGTTGATGGCATCGAACCCATGTCCCACTCCTTTCCCTTTTATAATGTTTGGGAAGAGGACACCCCTGAATCAACTTTTGCTGTTGAGGATGTCCTTTTAAATGCTCCTAAAGCTGATGAGGATCAGATAGTTGTTCCACGCGTAGTCGAAGAATAGGATATTTAAATTATGTCAAACGAATTATTTTTTAAAAGTGCAGCAGAACTAGGCGAATTGCTCGATAAAAAGGAGATTTCTGCTGTTGAATTAATCCAGTCTGTAATCGATCGGACAAAAAAGATTGAGCCAAGGGTGCAGGCATTCCTTGCGACTAATGAAGAAAAAGTCATTGCAGAAGCGAAGGCTTCCGATGAACGTCGTGCAGCTGGCAAGAAATTGAGCCCTCTTGATGGTATTCCCGTAGCGACTAAAGATATCTTGGCAGATAAGGGTGTACAATTGACGTGTGCAAGTAAGATTTTAAAAAACTATATAAGCCCTTATACGTCAACAGCTATTGAACGTTTACGCGATGCAGGGGCAATTATGTGGGGACGGACGAATCTCGACGAATTTGCAATGGGTTCTTCTGTTGAAAACTCTGCTTTCCAGGCAACGCATAATCCTTGGGACCTTGAACGTATCCCGGGGGGAAGCAGTGGAGGGAGTTCTGCCGCTGTTGCTGCGGGAGAAACGATTATTGCTCTCGGAAGCGATACAGGCGGTTCCATTAGACAACCTGCAGCCTTGTGTGGTGTTGTAGGACTAAAACCCACATATGGACTCGTAAGTCGTTATGGATTAGCTGCTTTTGCTAGCTCTCTTGATCAAATTGGTCCTTTTGCGAGGACCGTGAAAGACGTCGCAAGCACTTTGCAAATCATAGCGGGACACGATCGCTACGATTCTACAAGTTTTAAGGCCAATATTCCCAATTACACAGAATCTATTGAAAAAAATAAGGGTCCTTGGAAATTAGGGGTTCCTAAGGAATATTTCGGCGAAGGCCTTAATCCAGAGGTTCGCGTTTTTATAGAAAAGGCCATCGATTTTTATAAGCAACAGGGCTGTGAGATTGTTGAAGTATCGCTGCCAAATGCTGATTTGGCTATTCCAGCTTACTATTTAACAGCAACAGCCGAAGCTTCATCCAATCTGGCTCGCTATGATGGGATTCGTTATACCCATCGGAGTTCAGACGCAACGGATGCCATCGACATTTATTCAAAAAGCCGAGCAGAGGGATTTGGGGATGAAGTTAAGCGTCGCATCATTCTGGGGACCTATGTGCTCAGTAGTGGTTATTATGATGCCTATTATGTGCGGGCTCAAAAGGTAAGGACGCTTATTCGCAGAGACTTCGAGCAAGCATTCCAGCGTGTTGATGCCTTATTGACTCCGACTTCACCAACCGCAGCCTTTAAGATTGGAGAAAAGGCAACAGACCCGCTATCTATGTATCTGAGTGATATTTACACCATCTCTATCAATTTAGCAGGACTCCCAGGAATCTCCATTCCTTGCGGCTTTACAAACAACAATCTGCCCGTTGGCTTGCAGATCATAGGCAAACCCTATGCAGAAGCTCAGTTGCTTGCCATTGCAGATTTCTTTGAGAAAGCACACCCTCACTACACAAAAAATCCATCCCTTTAATTATCATGGAATACGAAGCAGTCATCGGATTAGAAGTCCATGTACAACTTGGCACAAAAACAAAACTCTTTACACGAGTCCCTTATGCGTATGGTGCAGAACCCAACACTCTTACCAATTCTGTTGTTCTTGGCCTACCAGGTGCGTTGCCTGTTATGAACTTACAAGCGATTCGCGACTCTATCCGCGTCGGATTGATTTTCAATTGCCAGATCCCGGAAATCTGCAAATGGGACCGCAAGCACTATTTTTACCCTGATATGCCAAAAAACTATCAGATTTCCCAGTATGATAAGCCCATTTGTCAGGGAGGTGAAGTCGAAATTGAGCTCCCAGGCTCTGCTCGAAATATCATGGGAAAACACAGGATGGTCAAATTGACCCGTATCCACCTGGAAGAAGACGTCGGAAAACTCACTCACATCGGGAACGAAAGCCTAGTTGATTACAATCGCGCAGGAACTCCGTTGATTGAAATTGTCACCGAACCAGATATGCATAATGCAGATGAAGTTTTTGCTTTTCTAAAATCTCTCCGCATGCATCTCCTCTATGCGGGAATCTCGGATTGTGACATGGAAAAAGGGCAAATGCGCTGCGATGCCAACATCAGCGTCAGACCTAAAGGAGAACGCAAATTGGGCACAAAGGTCGAACTCAAAAATCTCAATTCCATTTCCGGCGTTTGTAACGGCGTTTCTTTCGAAATTAAGCGCCAGATCGAATCTTTAGAATCAGGGCAACGCATTCTTCAGGAAACACGTCGCTGGGATGCAGAAGGAGGAATCACTATCTCTATGCGTTCCAAGGAAATGGCTCATGATTATCGCTATTTCCCAGACCCAGACTTAATGCCTGTCAAAATTTCTAAGGAATGGCGAGAATCTATTCGCGCTGAACAACCAGAATTGCCCTTCATAAAACAGGAGCGTTTTTTTCAGCAATACGACCTCCCCTATTCTGTCACATCAGTAATTTGCCCAGATAAAGAGTTGAGTGATTACTTTGAGGAAGCGGTTTCTCTCTATAATCAACCGAAAATGATTGCCAATTTCATTGTCAACGAGTTACTACGTGAATTGTCAGTTGCAGGAACAAACGGCTCCCTACCCCTCGCCGAATCCAAGGTAAAACCACATCACCTGGCCTCATTAGCCAAGTTGGTCGATCAATCGGTCATTTCGTCACAAATCGCCAAAGAAGTTTTCAATGAAATCTTCAAAACGGGACAAAACCCAGAAAAGATCGTCGAAGACAAGGATTTGAAACAAAACACAGATACCTCTGCCATCGAAAAACTCTGCGCAGATGCAATCAATAACAATCCCAAAGCTGTTGCTGAATTCAAATCAGGAAAAGACAACGCCATCAACGCCATCAAGGGCCAAGTCATGAAGGCCTCCCAAGGTAAAGCAAATCCAAAAATCATCGACGAAATTTTAAGGAAATTACTCGCTTAGTAAGGGAGGCGGAAGTATCTCGGGAAAACTCTCTTTTTAAAAGAAAAGAAAGTTTTCCCGGCCCCTTTCAAAGGAAAGCGAATATCGAGCCAATTAAATTCGAAGAATTTGATTGGCTCGATTGTTGGTTTTTCCCTTTAAGAAGACTCCCTCCCTCTTTTTTATCTCAAAAAGAAATATACCCTTTCATTCGATTAAGGGACCTACGACTCTTAGGCAAAGTGTTTTGTTATTTATTTGCCAAAGGATTTTGAATCTTCTAAAAATTCCAACCACTTATTATTAGCCATATGAAGAAAAGATTACTAATTACCCTAGCAATGCTATGCTTATCGCAAGCATACGGATTTCATACTCGAACAAACTTACATGTCATCAGGTTAAAGATGAATAGGATTCAAAGACGAATAAGTCGACAAAAGCAATCCTTGAGAGAAATAGAACAATTTCAGCTTAAATCACTAAATGCAGCTGGAGTGGATAGCATCGAAGAAAGACTATGGGCTTTTGATATATTGTCCGGAGACCTTATATATGCGCGATTTGTTTGGAATGAGATAAAAAGTAGTGATAAGCAAAACCAAAGCGCAATCAACGCCCTAGGAAGGAGTGTTGACAGCCTTTCGGCAGTAGTCGAAGACCTTGCAATAACACCTCTTTTTTAGGTATAGCATACTGAAAAATAGAAGTGACAAGGTGCGAAAACCTTTCTTTTCTCAGGAAAAGAAAGGTTTCCGCGTATCTATTCTCAATGCTATTAAGTATATATGACAAAAAAACAGCTGTTAACTTTCTTTAAGGCAATTTTTATTAAAGAGATAGGAATCACTTCTTTCTTGCTATAAGATCCCTTATGGTTTAAACTATAATTATTGTGGGGAAGTAGGAAAATTTGTTGTTACTGTATTAAGGAGAAAAGCGAAGCTTTAGATTTTCTTTTTAATTTGGGTATTTCCTTACACCCCAAGCAATACACACAACAATTTGATAATCAAATTATTGCATTTCCCTTAGAATCGAAAAGCTTTCTTTTCACTGCAAAAAGAGAGTTTTTGCCTCTTTTTTCAACACATTTAACCATAAACACTTAAGTTTTTTTCTAAAAATCCGATATATAAGTTGGCTACTTATGTGAATTTGGATTTTCTAAGACAATCAAAAAAAAACATAACAGTTTGATAATCAATTTAATATGGGCACTCAACTGACAGGATTGGTAAATGGTATTGATTGGCAATCCATGCTTGATCAATATGTTAGTGGTTTATCTGTTCCTAAAACAAAGCTTCAAACAGAGCAAACGACTGCCAGGGCAAAAACAACCTCCTTGGGTGAACTGAATAGCAGCTTAAGTGCTTTAAAATCAGCCGCTCAAGCACTCAAACAAAACTCTGTATTTGGAGGAAGAACAACTTCTTTAAAAAACGGAAATACTACGCCCGTTGTATCCGCTGAGGCTGAACCGAATACTATTGTTGGTTCCTATCAATTTAAGATTACTTCTTTGGCAACAAAATCAGTAAGAACGGGAGCCTCCAGTATAGCAAAGCCGATTCATTCGACCAGCGATGTTAGTGCAGTGACATTGTCGTCTATGAGTCTTAATAGCCCTATTACTGCTGGAAATTTTACAGTCAATGGGGCAACCATTACCATTGCTACCAGCGATTCGCTCCAATCGGTTTTTAATAAAATTTCCCTAGCGACAGGCGGTACCGTTTCCGCGCGATACAACCCCACTTCAGACAAAATTTCCTTATCAAGCACTTCGGCAATCGTGATCGGGACGGCTGGAGATACGAGTAACTTTCTCAGCGCTGTAAAATTATTTAGCAACGGAACCTCTTCCATATCAAGCGGTTCAAAATTGGGCGCTGTTAGCATGAGTAATGCCCTGACAAGTTCAAATCTAGCTAGCTCCCTATCAGACAACAAGGTAACAGCGGGAACACTTTCGGTTAACGGAAAGACTGTAACCATCGATACAACAGATACATTAAAAAATGTATTCGATAAAATTTCTGCGGCCACAGGTGGTGTTGTTACCGCCTCTTATGATTCCGCTAAAGACAAAATTACCCTAACAGGCCAAGGAAGCGACCCCATTGTGCTAGGCTCTTCTAGTGATACGAGCAACTTCCTCAGCGCCGCGAAATTGTCAGGAAACAACACTAATACTGTCTCTAGCTCTAATACCATCGGTGGAGTTAACGAAGACACTCAGCTTCAAAGTAACAACATGGTGACCCAAGACGGCGCCTTCACCATTAACGGAGTTAGGTTCAATTTTCAATCGGGACAAAGTATGGGTTATTTGATGTCCCAAATCAACTTATCCTCTGCAGGTGTTAATATTTCTTATGATAACACCAATGATAGGTTCGTTTTAACAAGCAAAAATACAGGATCGCTTGATGTCAGCGTTTCCGATATTTCTGGTGGGTTACTGAATAAAATGGGGCTGACAGCCCCGACTACAACTTTAGGAGAGAATGCAACCTTTTACATTGGCGATAGCAATATCGCTATGACAAGTCAAAGCAATAACCTAACAGCCTCTGTACACGGTATTTCCGGTCTGACCGTTTCCGCCCTTAAAACAGGAACCGAAACAGTTGCGGTTGATCAAAGTACGACAGGCGCTCAATCGGCCATACAAGGATTTATCGATGCTTATAACAAAGTGCAAACTTACATCGACACGAATACTTCCATAAAAAAAGATGCCAGCGGAAAAGTTACTCCTGCACAATTTGCTACCAATGATGACATAAAGAGCATCGCCCGTGCTCTTAGAGCTAAAGTTTTTGATACGGTCCCAGGCTTAACGGGGTCAGTCCAGCGCCTTGCTGACATGGGTATCGATTTCAGCAGCACCAGTTCCCAACTGCAAATCAAAGATCAATCAAAATTAACCAAGGCCTTAAAACAAAACCCCGCTGGAGTAACCACCCTTTTTACTGACGAAAATAATGGCTTAGGTGCTGTTATTGAAAAGTACACAACCCAATTGACTAAACAAGACAGTACTAATGCGTCTTCTCGCGGAACCCTACAAGTTATTACCGATTCATACCAGGCTCAGGTCAAGTCCTTGCAAAAACAAATTGACGCCACACAGCTATACATAGACAATCAAAAAGAGGCAATGCAGACAAGTCTCTTTAAAATGCAAGAGGCAATGCAAAAGCTCAACCAACAAACCACCCAATTAAACAATTTTATCTCCAGCTTATCATGATGCTTTCCCCTCTTTTTAAAAAAAGTATTTTATTTCTATTAGCTTCATTATTAATTGGTTGTGGAACACGTGAAATCAAACGAGATCTCATCCCCCCTCCCCCACCTTACAAACCAAAAAATGTATTCGCGCCCAAAGAAACCATTCCATTGCGACGTGTCGTCCTTTTGCCCATCTATTTCGAAGAAAGAGATGCCCCATTCCTTCTCTCTTTAGAAGATATTTTTAGTTGCGAACTCATAAAAAATGCTTGTTTCGAAGTGGTCACTGCCTCCAAGGAGGAAATGGCTCAATTGTTTGGAAAGCAACAAATTAATTCATCATCTAATTTCCCTCAAAACTTCTTCCCGTTATTGAACAATAAATATGACGCCGATGGGGTTATTTTTATCGATCTACTTCGATATCAACCATATAAACCCATTATCATCGGCATAAGAGCTAAATTAGTTGAAATAAAAACAGGGAAAATCCTTTGGGCCTTTGACAATATATTTGATGCAGGTTCTCCAAGAGTTTCTTACGCAGCTAAGTTGTTTCAAATGAAAAACGAACAACAGGACTATCCGCTCGACAACTCCGACTCCATCCTCCACAGCCCCTCAAAATTCTCCAAGTACGTTGCATCGGAAGCATTTAAAACGCTTCCATGACGGGAAAGCGTTTTTTCAATTTTCGAGTAAGTTGAGACGAACTCCTTTTCAGAAAGGGGCTTGGGAAAAACGCTTTTAAGCGATTAAAAGCCGTTTTTTCAAAAAATTCCCATTTTTTCAAAAAAAGAGTAAATTTGATTTAAGTTTTATAAAATAAGATCGACTTATAGGGTAAGGCTTGTTTAGGATAAAAGGCATATGAGTATGGATCCAAAGCTACATATAGATCTTTCTAAGTCTTCAATGGGTTATCAACCATTGCGGCAAGGAGGATCGTCTGCGTCTAAAACGGACAAGGATGCTTCGAAGTTACAGGACTCCGTCTCCACGCCTGAAAGTCTTTTTCAGGTACGCAGTCAAGATGCTGTTATTTCTGATATCAAAAAGATACCTGAAATTCGCACTGATAAAGTTGCATTAGGGAAGCGTTTACTCAATGACGAAAATTATCCCTCTTCTGATCAACTGGGTAGGCTCTCATCGGTCTTACTTCAAGACATATCTTCTTCTGCTATCGAAGGATGTTAAATGAATCCTAAGGAATTGGCAAAATCTTACAAAAGTAATTCCGTCGAAACAGCTTCTCCGGGAAAGCTTGTTTTAATGCTTTTCGATGGAGCCCTTCGCTTTATGCAAGTTGCTCGCACTGGTTTTAACGAACCCAATCCTGTCGCTCGCAACGAGATTATTAACAACAACATAACAAAAACGCAAAATATCATTACAGAGTTGCAAATTAGCTTAGACCCAACCATGGATACGGATTTTACCCGGACCATGCGAGGTCTTTATGATTTCATGCTCAAAGAGTTACAAAAAGCTAATCTAAAAAAAACAATTGGCCCTATCGACAATGTCTACAAAATGCTCAACGAAATTCGAGATGCCTGGGCAGAAATGTTAACAAAACAAGATCAAAAACCCGATAAGCCGTCCTTATCAAGCAACGCATGAATCAATCCGATTATTCAGAGCTTCTACGATTGCTCCAAACACTCACTCAACTGATTGATAAAGAACGAGTTTCATTACTAGAATGCAATGTGGATTGTCTACATGAGACGATTCTTCAAAAAACAGATGTACTATCCACCTTGCAATCAAATAGTTGGAAAAATCTAACGGTAGAGGAACGGGAATCAATGAAAAATCTCGCAGCAGAGATTGCCCGAAATCAAACAACAAATACCAATCTTACTCGCGACACCGTTTCTGAGCTCCAAACAAAACTCGAGGACATTCGCAAGTCGCAAGTAAAACTCAAAGAGTTTTCTAAAAGCTACGCCGAGCATACCTCGACGACAACGTTAAGCTTAAAAGCATAATCTTGGGAAAAACCCCCGTTCAACTTTTGAGTGTGTTGAACATCGGACTCATATTCGGTTACGTACATATGTACGCTCCATCATCTTCGCCTCGTCCGCCTTCTCAAAAATTGAACGGGGGATTTTCTGGGGTGCTTAAAGAAGAGCTGAAAAGATCCTCACATTGACCGGCCCCAACTCAAAATCCCGTAAGGTCTTTCTGCGACATTATAATTGCCTCCACTGGAAATAAATAGTGACAGTAATCTCTTTTTCGCGTAAGTAAAATCTACAAGGTTTTATAGTGAATTAAAAATCTATTGATACAAATAGATGGTTATTTTCAAGAGCATGAATGAATTCGATCTCATCGGGCCAAACAAATTCGTCGAATTTGTTTGGCCCGATTATTGGGTTTTCTTAGGGAAGGTTCGGTTTTTACCTCAAAAAGAAAGGGGTTCCGGCATTGTCATTAGAAATTGATTTAATATATTTGCGTCAATAATTTTTTTACTATAGCCGTCTCCTTCAAGCATCACCCTTCACTTCACATGAAAAAAACAGAATATATTTTAAAGAAGCTGAAAGAGTTGTATCCAGAGATGAAAATTCCTCTGGATCACAAAAATCCATTTACGTTGTTGGTAGCGGTTGTTTTGTCTGCTAGGTGCACAGATGTTCAAGTCAATAAGATCACGCCAAAGTTGTTTGCTTTAGCCGATACTCCCCAAAAAATGGCTTCACTATCAGTGCAACAAATTCAAGATATTATACGCCCCTGCGGTCTATCTCCGAGGAAATCAGTTGCCATAAAGCAATTATCTACGATTTTATTAGAACAGTTTGATAGTGAAGTACCTGCAAACTGGGATGCCTTAGAATCCCTTCCTGGGGTTGGTCATAAAACAGCTTCTGTCGTAATGGCTCAGGCGTTCCACATTCCAGCCTTTCCAATAGATACTCATATTCAACGGCTTGCACTACGTTGGGGGTTAACCACCTCTAAAAATGTCAAAAAAATAGAAGCGGACTTAAAAAAATCATTCCCCGAACACGAATGGATCCCTCTCCACCTCAAGATCATTCAATACGGAAGAGATTATTGTACTGCAAGAGGTTGCAAGGGGACCTGTCCTATTTGTTCTGCAATTAAAAACGACCCTAAACTTTGAATTGTTGAACGATTTTTTGGAGGCGAATGGCCATTTGTGCGAGTTCTTGGGAACCCGTATTATTTGCGTTTGTGCCCAACGCAACCTGATCTGCGTCTAGGCTGACCCCTTGGACGTTGTTGGATACTTCGGTTGCGCGTCTTGCCGCTTCGTGAATACTTCCAGCTAATTCGTTAGTTGCGGTGGAAGAATTTTGCATAGCTCTGGCGATCTCGTTGGTGGTGGAGGATTGTTCTTCTACGACGACGGCGATTGATTGCGAGATAACTGAGACTTCACCAATGATTTCTTTTACGGATTTGATAACTTCATTGGCAGTTTTTGTATCTTTTTGGATTTGTTCGATCAACTTATTAACTTGAATAGCAGATTCACTGCTTTTCTTAGATAGTGTTTTGACTTCATTTGCGACGATGGAAAATCCGGTACCGGCACCGCCTGCGGAGGCCGCTTCGATATTGGCATTGAGGGCGAGCAAGTTCGTTTGATCCGCAATATGAGTGATTAACTCGACGATTTTCTCAGTTTCTTGGGCTGTTTTGCCTAAACGCATCATCATTTCACTTGCTTCTTGTGCTTTAAGGTCTGCATGTTTTGCAATTTCTGATTCTTTTGTACAGCTTTTGGCAACATCATTGATAGAGAGACTGATTTGGCTAATGCTATTGGTTACATTTATGGCCGAAGTGGATATTTTTTCGGCAGAAGATGCCATAAAAATGATATTAGAAGAGAGAGCTTCCCCTGCAGCGGCGACTTTGGCTGCTTGTTTTTTCATTTTATTAGCGCTCGTACTCATCTTATCTGACGTCATGGAGAGATTTTCTGATGAATTATTAAGAGTCCTAGTATTGACATCGACGTCCTTAATAATTTTCTGAAAACGATCGATAACTTGGTTAAATGTTGCTGACATTTTACCCAACTCATCTTTTGTTGTTACTTTGATACGAGTAGTGAGGTCTCCCTCAGAAAGGTCCTTTGCAAACGCCATAAGTGCTTGAACGGCACCTGTTATCAAGTTATTCAATAGGGCACCGAATCCCAAAGCTAAAGAAATACCTATTAAACTAAGGCCAAAGATAAAAACAGCAGCGCTTTTTATTGCATCTTTATTGGCTTGATCAGCCTCTGCGAGCAACGTATCCGCATTTAAGGATATTTTACTTCCAATCTTGTCCAATGATTCAATAGATGCCTTAGCTATCTCAAAAGATTCATCCAATGGCGCAGGAATGCGTGTACATTGGTCGAGAATGGAAGTCATTTTGTTAATAAATGCCACAATTTGTGGATCAGTAACGGTTTTTGAAGCCTTTGATATAGATTCAAGAATGGTATTATACTCACCATTCAGAATTTCTTTAAAAGCAATGAGATGTTCTCTTTTTCCTTCTAGTATAAATTGTTGAAAATAGATTTTTAAGCGTAACAGTAACTTATAGCAATTTTCGATATCAATGCTTGAGGTTTCTTCTCCAATAGGCAAAGTCCTCCCCACCGCACGAAGTCCTTCTTTATAAGCTGAATAAAATTTCCAAAAACTATTAATGCACGTTCTTGCTTCTTCCTCGTATTGGTTGATGGCAGCGTAAAGACCTAACCGCTCTTGATAGGACTGATTAATGTTTTTACACTCTCGCTTATAAAGGTCAATGTCTTCACGAATCTCATTTATCTTTTCGACTCGTATCTTTTGTTTCATAAGGCTATCGATCGAAGAGAGAATGTCATCGCAAGCCAACAAAACTTTTTCATAGTACTGCACCTCATAATACTGCAGATAGGATTTTTCTAAAATACGTGCATTTTGCGCAAAGCGTACCAGTTGATAAACCTTTTCTTTAAGCAAATAACTTCGATCAATGCTCTTCCAAAAAACCGAACCCACCGCAATAAACGCCAATATAAGCAAAATATAAAACGTCGAAAAAACAGATAGCTTTTTCTTTATGCTTAAATTCAAAAAATAATTTACCAGCAACACGGCTTTTTTACAACTCTCCTTCCCAACTCTAATAAAAACTTTACTCCTTTGTAAATGCTAAAATGGATATTAAGCACCTGAAAACCTTTCTTTCCCAGAAAAAGAAGGCTGGACGCCTCTAAAAACCCTATTTTTCGAAAAAATGAAGGTGTATTTAGGATATGTTATGATTGAACCATGTCTGCGCACTAACAAGTTCTGAAAGAACTTGTTAGTGCGCAGATTGCCTCCTTTTAGGAAGGTGGTGCGGGGAAACGCTTTTATGCCAATAAAAGCCGTTTCCCCGCAGTTTTTAGAGGTCTTCGGTTTTCGTCCTTTTC
>Ga0154466_1111_pt1 | contig 12752 bp, 8 predicted proteins | sample RifGroC2_FD_105659 | JGI IMG/M metagenome (GOLD analysis project Ga0154466, IMG submission 105659) | Verrucomicrobia bacterium GWC2_42_7 | reverse complement strand
ATTATTTTTAAAAGGCGATCCGTCCTTCGAGCGGTTGACGACGTATCCTTTTCTATAAGAAAGGGATCGACAATGGGATTGGTTGGCGAGAGCGGAAGCGGCAAGACAACCCTTGGACGTGCTATTGTTCGGCTAGCTCCCATTACGGAAGGGGCTATTTTTTATGGAAAGGATGAGATTTCCAATCTGAGCAATCGCGAGTTTTTCCCTTATCGTAAAAAAATCCAAATGATTTTCCAAGATCCCTTTAACTCGCTTAATCCTCGGATGACCGTTGCCAGTATTTTGGGAGAACCCCTCGATATCCATTTTCCGGATTGGTCGAAGGAACAAAAAACTCAACGCATTGTTGATCTTCTAAAAAAAGTCGGACTCCAACCCGATCACATGAACCGCTACCCTCACGAGTTCAGTGGAGGACAACGTCAACGCATAGGAATCGCTAGAGCGCTGGCAATCGAACCTGAATTTATCATTTGTGATGAGCCTGTTAGCGCCCTAGACGTTTCTGTTCAGGCGCAAATCATTAATCTCCTGCAAGATCTACAAGAAGAAATGGGACTTACCTATCTATTTATCGCACACGATCTCGCTGTAGTTGAGCACGTTAGCGACGAAGTTCTGGTTATGCAGACAGGGAAAATAGTCGAACACTCGGACGCAGAATCCCTTTACACCAACCCCCAACACCCCTATACCCGCCAACTCCTCGCTTCTATCCCTCAAATGTAGAGGAGATAGAATTTGTTTTTCGGCCCTTCCAAAAAAGAGATATCACCCCAAAAGAATTTTTTTCAATTCCCATTGGCAAAGGAGATCGGATTGCACTCACTCAAAGGTCTTTTGCTATAGTAAAACAGATTGATACTGGAGTCATTTTTTTGCGCGTAACTTACTTGACAAAAGCTAGTTATTCGCATTATATCCTTTTCTGAAGGTTTTGCGGGAAACGCTTTTAGACAACTAAAAGAAGTTTCCCTGGAATTTTCAGAACCCCCTACCCTCTAAAAAAATGAATTTTTATCTTGAGTAGGAAGGTAAAATTGTCTTAAGGATTATCACTTCCTTTTTCTTTATATTGCGTTTAGAGTAAAACGTGGGGGAGAGGAAAATGGAACAGATTAAATTAATAATATGAGCACTAATACAGCCCATCCGCAGTTTGGGAAATTACGATCGATGTTATTTCCGATACACATGTATGAATTGAAGAAGGTTATACCTATGAGTATGATATTCTTTTTCATTCTATTTAACTATACCTGTTTGCGTAATATAAAGGATAGTTTAATTGTGACAGCAGGAGGATCTGGTGCAGAAGCCCTTTCTTATCTAAAGTTATTTTGTGTAACGCCTGCAGCCATCATTTTTATGGTTATGTATGCGCAAGCAAGTAACATTTTTAGTAACGAAAAGTTGTTTTATGTTACATTGACCCCATTTGTGCTATTTTTTGGAGCATTTGCATTTTTCTTGTACCCAAATCGGGATATCTTGCACCCTTCAATTGAATCAGTACAAGCCTGGCAAGTTGAATTTCCTCGCGCAAAATGGTTAATCTCCATTTACGGGAATTGGACTTATTCTATTTTTTATGTATTAGCAGAGATCTGGGGTAGCGCCATTTTATCGTTGTCATTCTGGCAATTTGCAAACCAAATTACACGTACGCCCGAAGCTAAACGTTTTTATGCATTTTTCGGACTAATCGCCCAAACCTCTTTAATGCTTTCAGGAACCATTGGAGAATACTTCTCTTCTCTCAAAGACCGTTTACCAGAAGGTGTCGATGCATGGGGCATTTCATTAAAATGGCAAATGGGTATCGTTTTCGTTTTTGGTATCTTCACGATGATTATTTATCGTTGGATTTATACAAACGTACTCACTGACAAACGTTTCTATGACAAACCCGAATTACCTGGAGTTGCAAAGAAAAAGAAGAAGCCAAGCCTTGTTCAAAGCTTCATGACCATCTTTACATCGCCCTATCTTGCTTTGATCGCCATTTTGGTCATTACTTACGGGACAAGTGTTAACCTAATTGAAGCCGCCTGGAAGAGCCAAGTTAAAATCAAGTACCCAAGACCCGATGACATGAACGTGTTCATGAATCAGTTCAGCTTCTGGACTGGCGTCGTTTCGATGCTAATGATGATTGTTGGCAGCAATATATTGCGTATTTTCAGCTGGTTTACCGCAGCAGTTGTAACCCCCCTAATCATGTTCTTCGGAGGTTGCTTGTTTTTCGCTTTCGTACTATTCCGTACGGAATTAGCAGACTTTATCCAACAAATTGGAACAAACCCAGTTGCTTTAGCGGTAATGGTAGGTGCGGTTGTTGTTGTGGCAATCAAATCGACAAAATACTCTCTCTTCGATTTAACCAAGGAAATGGCGTACATCCCTCTAGACGAAGACATGAAAGTCAAAGGTAAAGCTGTCGTCGACGTCGTTGGTGGACGTCTAGGAAAATCGGGTGGAGCCAGTATCCAAGCCTTCTTAATGAGCGTTGCATTCCCAGGAGCCTCTCTATTACAGTTAGCACCTTGGGTCGCCGGAGTCTTTGTAATAATCTGCTTAATCTGGTTAATTGCAGTAAAAGGACTTAGCAACAAGATCGTCGTCCTCCAAAAAGAGGAAGAAAAAGAAATCAGTTCCCATTAAAAGGAGCTATAGGGGGAGCGCTTTTGGTCACCCCAAAGCGGCTCCCCCAAGCCCCCTCCAAAAAGGAGACCATTTGCGCGGTAATAAATTTTTATTACCGCGCAAGTTTTTTTCGGATATTTTATATAGGTGATTAAATTTCTATTGATATACCATAAGCAAGTTAAGTCGTATAGTAAAACGCATTGAAAAGGAATATAGTATTTTGTTTTGGGGCGACTTCTCATCCAGCGCATAATAAAAACCGTAAGGTTTTGATTATGAGCTTATTAAAAGTGTTTCTTGGAAAAGTTCAGAAAGCATTTGTTCTGTTTTTGAGAAGGCCGGTAAGGTGAATACCACCGACCACGTGTGTACGTAAGGGAGTGTGAATCCGTAGCCCAACATACCCAAAAACAGAACAGATGCTTTTCCTGTCAGGAAACCCTTCTTCTCCTCAAAAAGAAGGGTTTTCGCGCTTTAGCACTCTCTTATAGAAAAACGTCGAAGAAGGGGATTGCTATTTTTTTAGAATTGTGAAAGTATAAAAGGTATGGAAAAGCTGTTGGTTTGCACAGATGGTTCTCACGATTCAGAAGTTTGTTATGCATATGCGGCTTGGTTAGCGAAGCGGACACATGCGTTAATTGATGTTCTCTATGTTTCGGACCTACGCCAATTTGAAATGTCAATGGTTACTGATTTTAGTGGCAGTCTAGGGGTTCAGCCATTTCAAGGAGTTTTTTCGCAACTACAGGACATTGAAAAGGAAAAGACCAAGCTTATTGGAAGCCGGGTACATAAGGTTTTTAAAAAGTATGGAATCGAAGAAGACCGAGTAAAGTTCCATCAACGGACAGGTTTTCTGACGGATTGTTTTGAAGAATTTTCAGAAGATACGGAAGGATTCGATGTCATTTGCTTGGGTAAACGCGGAGAAAATGCGCGGATTGCGACAGAGCATTTGGGGTCGACGATGGAGCGTGTTATTCGTTCTGCGACAAAACCTTGCCTAGTGACTCCAAGGAAATTTCATGATATTCAACGTGTTTTAATTGCATATGATGGAAGTCCTTCAGTGAATCGAGCGATTCAATTCCTGACCCGTTCGGAGATGTTTAAGGAGATGGAATTCCACCTTATTACTTGCAGTAATGAAGAGGATCGCGGAAGCAATGTTTTATTATTAAAAAAGGCAGTCGATTCATTGGAATCAGCAGGTTATAAAATTCAATCGCACCTCATGATAGGTGAACCTGGAGACGTGATAGAAAAATACGTTGTAGACAAAGACGTTCATCTTCTAATCATGGGAGCCTACGGACACGGCGTTATCCGCCACCTCATCATTGGCAGCACCACCACGGACCTTATTAGGCGGTGTCATGTGCCTATCTTGCTCTTCAAATAGCAGAAAGAAGTTAGTTTAAGTTTCGAGTGTGTTGGACATCGGACTCGCCCTCCGTCACGTACGGATGTACGCTCCGTCATGTTTGCCTCGTCCGCCTGCTCCAAATAGTGAACTAACATTTTTCAGCGGGTCTATAGGGAGGGAGCAAGAATCATATTCACCTTGCCCGCTTGCTCGAAAACTTAAAATAACTTCTTTCTGATCACTTCTCTTCTTTTAATATCGATTTCAAAAACCTATCCCAAAGAAGAACTTTGCGCGGAAGGAAAATCCCGAAAGGAATTTTGTTATTGCTCGAAAATGTAGAAAATTCCTTTTCGGAAGGGGGCCAGAAAAACGTCAGTTCAATTTTTCGAGCAGATGGGCAAGGTGAACATGAGGGAGCGTACATCCGTACGTGACCGAGTGCGAATCCGCAGCCCAACGAACTCGAAAATTGAAATCACGTTTTTCTGTTGGGGAAACGATTTCTGGGCAACCCAAAGCAGTTTCCCCAAAGGGGTTGTTTTTTATAAAAAAAATGTAATAATTTCTTGATAAATTTGAAAAAAAGTAGAACTTGAGATAGGTATGATTTTTGTTCAACCCTATTATTAGCGTATAAACAATATAGAGCACAGGAACTGATGATGGAAAAGAAAGAGCCTCTCATTCGGGTAAAGAATTTACAAAAGAGTTATGATGATGTTCCGGTGTTAAGAGGCATCGATGTTGCTATCGAGGAAGGCGATTTGGTTTCGGTGATAGGGCCTTCGGGTTGTGGGAAATCAACATTTTTGAGATGTCTGAATTGTTTAGAGGTTTTGGACACGGGATCGATTGTGATAGACGGGATGAGAATCCATCGCTCATCGGAAGACATTCCGCTCGATTCTACCTTTTACCATAAGGCACATGAATTACGCCAACATGTGGGCATGGTTTTTCAGGCATTTAATTTATTTCCACATAAGACACTTTTACAAAATGTGATGCTGGCGCCGTTGGTTGTGAAGAAGGCGGAGCACGATGAGGCGGAATACAAGGCAAACGAGCTTTTAAAGAAAGTCGGATTGCAACATTTGGGATCGCGTTATCCGGCGAGCTTATCGGGTGGGCAGAAGCAACGGGCGGCCATTGCACGGGCGCTTGCGATGAATCCCAAGGTGATGCTCTACGATGAACCGACCTCTTCGATAGATCCTCAAATGGTGGACGAAGTATTGCAAGTCATGCGCAACTTGGACGCTGAAGGAATGACGCAAATTATTGTTACGCATGAAATGAAATTTGCGAAGGATGCTTCGGATTACATTATTTATATGGAGCATGGTGAATTTATTGAAATTTCAGATGAAGATGAAATTTTTGTATCGCCAAAGGATGAGCGTACTCGTCGCTTTTTAAAATGTTTTATGTGATTTTTAGATGATAAAAGGTTTTTTAATTTATTTATTGGGAAAGTCCTTTTTCGAAGGGAAAAAAGTTCTATACCCATTTACATTGTTTATCGCCTTTTGCTCGGCATTGGATGCATCTAAGCCGGCATTAAAATGGGCTTCTGATTCAGAGAGTGGCGCGCCATTCGTATTCCCTAGTCACGACAATATCAGCAATGTCGTGGGGTTTGAAGTGGATGTAGTTGAATGTATCGCTAAAAAGCTCGGCTACGAAGCGCAATTCATTCAAAATGATTGGGATAGTCTTATTCCAGGACTTCAACGCAAATTATACGACCTTGTTGTTGATGGAATGGTCATTACTCCAGCGAGGGAAGCCGAGGTTGCATTCACGATTCCCTATTTTGTTACACACCAACAACTAGTCGTAAGGGCTAACGAAAAAGACATCAAAGAGCTAGAGGATTGCCGTGGAAAAATCGTTGGGACTCTAAAAAATTCCGAAGCACTAAGCGTCCTCAACGATTTGACAGTCAGCGAAGTCCGCTGTTACAGCAACGAAATTAATGCTTACTCTGATTTAATGAACGGTCGCATCGATGCCGCATTACTGGATGCGCCCATTGCACTCTTTTATGCCGGATCAAATGAGAAGCTGAAATTAGTGGGCAAGCCAATCGGAAAAATTGCCTATGGGATTGTTGTCCGAAAAGAAGACCACGACCTGGTGATGAAATTAAATGCAGCCATCCGCGACATGAAGGCAAATGGCGAATTAAAATCTATCTTATCACGTTGGAAATTGTGGAACGATCAAATGGCGGAATATATTGGCGATACCACTCCCATCAAGGAAGCTCCAGTAGCCTACATGGATTTTGTAAAAAACATGTCGACACACACAAAAAGTTCGACGTGGAAAACTAAATTCAACCGCTACCTAGACGCACTCCCCTCCTTGATCAGTGCAGCTTGGATGACCCTCGGTATCTCTCTTACTGCAATGGTAATTGCTATTGTCTTGGGAATGGGATTGGCGGTCATGCGCGTTTATAGCCCACGCCCCCTAAGTGCGCTGGCAGCCATGTATATAGAAACAGTCCGCGGTACGCCTCTCTTAATCCAACTACTTTTCATTTTTTATGGTTTCCCATACCTAGGGATCAAACTTTCTCCCTTTATAGCGGGAGTAATGGGGTTAGCCATTAATTACTCCGCATACGAAGCAGAAAATTATCGCACGGGCATCCTTTCAGTTCCCAGAGGGCAAATGGAAGCAGCGCGCGCCCTAGGAATGACCCACCTTCAAGCCTTATGGCATGTTGTTATCCCCCAGGCCTTTCGCTTTGTCATCCCACCCGTAACAAACGACTTCATTTCCCTCCTAAAAGACTCTTCATTGGTGTCCATGATAACCATCGTTGAACTCACCAAAGCCTACACTCAGCTTTCGACAACCTATTACGATTACCTAGGAACTGGCATCATCGTTGCAGGTATCTATCTCCTTCTAGGCCTTCCCTTTGTCCGTTTCGCCCGCTGGGCAGAAAAACGCCTATCTACCGAAAATCGTAAAGGTAAAAAAATACGGCATATCATTTAGGTATAGCATAAGGCATTAAAGCATAAACAAGATGCGAAAACCTTTCTTTTCGCAAGAAAAGAAAAAACGTATAAAAATTCGCGATTTCCAAAGAAAAGCGATTATCGCCCAAGAAAAATCTAGTGATTTTTCTTGGGCGAGGAAATTTGCTTTGTAATAACTTTAATGTCTTATACTATACGTACGTGACCAGGTGCGAATCCGCAGCCCAATGAATTCGAAAATAGAAATCACGTTTTTCTTGTTGGGGAATCGATTTCTGGGCAACCCAAGGCGGGTCCCCCTATGCTTTTTCCTTTTTTAATATTGAGCGAATAAGCCAGTTCCGTACCAAAACATTTTTTTGTGGTGGCCTATATCGTTGGCGACACCAGTGGGCTTATCGTTGTTGGCGGCATAACGGATTCCGATTTTGAAACAAAAGACATCATTAAAGTGATAGACAATGTCGGCCGTGGTTCCAAAATACGCATAACCATTACGCCTGGGACGTAAGGGCCCATAAGCACTCTTTGCACGTAAAATTCCTACAAGAAGGCCTACATCTAAGGACGTATTGGGCGCACCTAGTTCATTGAGATCGAAACTGTAGCCAATGGCAGATTCTAGAGTCCATTGTCTTTTATCAAGATCATAATACCCATATACTTTGGGTGTCAGCATGACATCGCCAGAAACCCCAACATAGACCTCATTACTGTGACCTAAGACACTGGCAGGAGGATTTACTTTCCAGTTATAAATATAACCAAAATCAGCATAAAAGACTTCCCCCAAATTGTGTTGATAACCAAAGTAAGGATCGCTTTCTACCGCAACCAAAGTTTTTCGTGAAAAAGGATAATTATTCCAACTTCCCACGTAGATTTCACCATTAGCTGTTTCGTAGTTCAGCTGCAGCGACCCCTGCAACGCCGGACCCGATTGCTTTGAGGCTCGAGAAACATCTTCGGATTCGTACCCTACTCCGCCTGAGAGGCTTATATCCTTATCCTTTTCAGTCGCAGTAAGATGCCCGAACACTCCCCCACCGATCAATAATATGAAAATTATCGTCTTCCTCATAAAAATCTACGATGGCTTCTTTTTATCGGAAAATCAATACAATAAGCTGGAGTCGTCTAAAAGCCTCTTTTAGAAAAGAGTTTTTGGGGAAAACCCATTTTGGTCACCCTAAATGGGTTTTCCCCAACCCCCTTTCCGAAAAGGAGATACGTTGTAACAGGAAAATTTTTATGATTCTCCTGTTCCGAAGGGACCAGGAAAACTTTAGTTCAGGATTTTGAGCAGGAAGGCAAAATGGGAGCTTATTTCTAAGCTCTTCTTCATAGGCCCCGCTGAAAAAGATTAGTTCAATTTCTCGAGAAGGCGGACGAGGCGTACACGACCGGGAGCGTACATACGTACGTGACCGAATGTGCGTCCGATGTCCAACACACTCTAAACTGAAAAGTTCTTTTGTTCTCTTTGCATAACGCTAGCGAAAGATGTTAGTTTAAGTTTTCGAGCAGGCGGGCAAGGTGAACATGAGGGAGCGTATTTAAATACGTAACCGAATGTGAATCCGCTGCCCAACACACTCGAAACTTAAACCAACATCTTTCGCTAGTGAGAAGAAACCACATCCCCAAAATACAATCCCACGATAGCTGCTAGGATATGGGTATCCAAAGGCGAGATGACGAGCCCCTTCATTTGAACCCACTTTATCTTCTCTATGTCGGAGAAGAAAAGGAACCCTTGTGAGAGTTGTTGGTATCCAATGTGTACGGCTTGCGGCATCCAGACAGCAACAATTTTCGGAAAGGCAATGATGAAAAAGACGGCAATCAATGCAATGAATTTACGCGTCCATTGAAAAGATCGTCCCCCCGAGAATCGACTTTTGAAAAAGTCCCCTGGCGGCGCACTAGGTGAATGTAGATGCTGTAAGGCAATCATACGTTCGTAAAGTCGGATCTCGTTGGATCGAGACCAGACTTTCATTACACCCCCAAGGACCGAAGACCCCAGTAATGATATTAATTCAGATGGTATAGTAGGCATATGTATTTTCAGGTTAAGGTGGACTTCTAAAAACTGAAGGGACACTGCTTTTAGTCCCCTAAAAGAGTTTCCCCTCACCCCTTTTCGAAAAGGAGGCAATCTGCCCATAATAAGTTTTACAGGAACTTCTTATGGCGCATATTTCACAGCATTTTTTGGAAAAATCTTCATTTTCCCGAAAATAGGGTTTCTAGAGGAGTCCAGGTTACGTATTCTAAGGTTGCCAGAAGGTGGAAAAGACATTGTTGCTCCCTCCTCATGGCCCCCCAAAAAGATGTTAACTCAAGGGTTTTTCGAGCAGGCGGACTTTTGTTCGCTTCCTCATAGACCCGTTGAAAAACTTTAGTTCAGAATTTCGAGCAGGCGGGCAAGGTGAACACGACCGAGCGTACTAACGTACGTGAGGAAGTGTGAATCCGAAGCCGAACACACTCGAAAACTGAAATAATGTTTTTCTATCTATTATAACATATGGAATGAGCATTTCGTTTGATCTGTTTGATCTGTTTGATTAAATCTTCTATCCATTTGATAATCAACGGGCAATTTTTCACCTTTTATGGTTAAATACGTTCAAAATTGATACCAGAGCAAAATTTCCCTTCAAAAAAAAGGATGGACACCTCTAAAAACCGTATTTTTGAAACAGAATTTGTTTTGGAGTAAAAAGGGATGATTTGTTTCATTTGGGTATAACTATTTTTAAAAAATTAGTTCCGCGCATCACCTTCTTTTCGGAAGAGGTTCTGGGAAACCCATTTTGGTGACCAAAATGGGTTTCCCAGAAGTTTTCAAAGGTCCTCGGATTCCGCGCCTCCTTTCTCTATGAAATTACTTACATCACATTTTAGTCTTTACAATTGAGCACCATAGGCGTAGGTTCACCCTCAAACAACACGTAGCGCATAGTTCGTTTAGAAAATGGCAAAATGAAGCTGAAAATCAAAAAATGTTTCGTTAAAAAACAATCCTCATCGAAACAATTTTTAAGCTTTTGGGCGAATTTCGACCCGTTGTTACCCAATAACCGAATTATGCTATCTTAATACTAATCAACTTGTTAACAATCTACCTTATTATCTTCAGTTGTGGATTCATTTGGGAGTCATTCTGAAGATTGTTGCATGGATCAATCAAGTCGTAACCCACTGCTTATTCACCGACGAGACAAAATTGTTATGTTTCCCGCTAGCAATTTCTGTTTTTTCTGGAGATATGCAAATGCAAAAGCCTTTCTTTTTCGAAAAAGAAAGGCTTTTGCATTTTTACGTCCTTTACCCTTCATTGGCTTAAAATTAGGGTCATGCAATCCGGTTGGTTCTTAACAAACTAACAAAGGACAACATATGCAAAACGCTGTATTAGAACAAAAATCCGTAGAGTACATGAATAACATTCACGAGTACGACTACCAAGTAAATAACACGAATTGGGAAACGACACTCTATAGCCCTCTCAGAAATTACTTACTCAAGACATTAATGGATAATTTCGATAACTCAGAAAAAATCCATTTAGTGTACATTGGCGTAGGCCCCAGGGCTCCATTGTTTCAGAATCAACAGATAAATAATATCCTTTTAAAACGGATAAGGGAAATAACATTAATAGATATTTCCCACGATTTTATCAAATCAAGCAAGAGCCTCCTAGAAAAAATCTCTAAGAATATCCCTATCAACATCGTTCAGGCTGATATTACCATGGGATTGGCTGCAAAATTTGATAAAATCATAAATAAAGTATTTTCTAACTTTAGAAAACACAATCTCCAAGATATCGCCGATCTTGTCAGCCAAATGGAGATGGATAAAAATAACCATTCATTAGCCGATCTGTTTAATTCTCAAAACATTAAATCGGCTGATCTTGTTTACAGTGAAATGGTTGCTACTTTCACGGGAACTCCCATTATGTTCGCCCTAGAAAACAAACTAAGGGCAATCCCCGATTCCGATATATCCCATCAGGACTTCCTAAAAAGCGCCTACCTTGCATGGCAAATATTTAATGATAAGTCCTTTGATGCTCAAATAAATAACTATCTATCCATCACCAACAAACAAGGCCTCATTGCTATATCAGGCGATACCCAAAAAGTATTCATCGATCACGAAAAATCGCCCATTCCTACCTTCTTCTCAAACCAAGAAAACTTCCCTACCTTCACCCGAAATGACATTAAATTAAAAGCATCTTACGCTCCCATTTGGTGGAAAGATGTTTCAAGAGACGAAAACATCGACTTCCACGTTGGCGCCCACGACCAACATGCTCATAAAGTAGCATTTAACACTTATTTGAGGTTAAGTTAATGTAAGGTAAAAACTTGGGGAAACCCTTTTTGGTCCCCCAAAATGGGTTTCCCCAAACCCCTTCCGAAAAGGAGAATATCGCCGAAGCGAAATCTTACAGATTCCGCTTCGGCGAAGTGACATCACTGTTGTTTATATAGCTAAGACAATTAATGGGTGACAAGGTGCAAAAGCCTTTCTTTCCTCGAGAAAAGAAAATATATATATAAATTCGTGGTCCGCAAAGAAAGCGATCATTCACAAAAATAAAGTCTATTGTTTTTTCGTGAATGATATAGTGAAATGTATTGACAGTCGAGACGCTTTTGCGCTTCCCCTCGGGGGATCCAATGGCCTAAATTTATTTGGCAATCAAAATCTGCAAGATTTTGATTGCCAAATCATTGGTTTTTCTTGGGAAGGTTGAGGAAACCCTTCTTTTTTACCTCAAAAAGAAGGGTTTCCTCATCTCCATTCTCAATGCAATTAACTATAATTTAAGAGTTCGAGCAGGCAGGCAAGGAGAGGTAAGCTCTTCTTTATATGAACCTCCGCTGAAAAATGTTAGTTCAATATTTGGAGAAGGCGGACGAGGCAAACACGACCGAGCGTACATACGTACGTAAAGGAGTGTGAGTCCGATGTCCAACACACTCCAAATTTGAAATAACTTTTTTCAGTTACCTGGTTATATCAACCAACTCACAAGCCCCCCCAGTACAGGCAAGTTCTTGGGTACCAGTTGTGGAGTCTTCGACTTCGAATTCCTGCAAGAGACTCCAATCCACTTGTGATGGGACCTTTTGGAGCAATGCATTATATTCTTCTTCTCGAACTTCTTCGTATGGCGCTTGGCGATAGGAATGATCGGAGTAAGGAAGGAAAGATATGCCAGAAACTTGGTCGAAATGTTTATAGACCCAAGCACCGACTTCCATCCACTCTTGTTCGCGGACGTTTACAGTAATACTGGGCTTGTGTTCGCACCATTCATTTTGGTAAGTCAACCACAAATCCAATTGGTCAAGTGCAGTCATTTGTTCCCTTGTGATCGCATCCTCAGGCGCTTTCATAGGGAAAGTAAACACAAGATTATGCTGCGGCTTCATGAGATCGTCTTCGCAAGGGAATCCGGCAGCCTTCATCATTTGGCTCAATGGATCTTTCTTGTCTGAACGAACGCGACGGAAATAGAATTGACTGTGCCTTGGGTGAATTCCACTTGCGCAATCCACTAATTGACTGACAGTTCCGCTTGGCTTAACGCAAGTTATTGCCGCTGCTGGATTAATTCCTAATTTCGCTGCCCATTCCTTGTTGGTTTCGACTGCGACTTCGCGCAATGTATTTAAAACTTGCTTCAGGACAGCTTT
>Ga0154466_1107_pt1 | contig 13227 bp, 9 predicted proteins | sample RifGroC2_FD_105659 | JGI IMG/M metagenome (GOLD analysis project Ga0154466, IMG submission 105659) | Verrucomicrobia bacterium GWC2_42_7 | reverse complement strand
TTTGAATTAACTACGGTTTACGTAACGCACGACCAAAAGGAAGCCTTGTCCATTGCAGATAGAATAGCCGTATTCTCTAAAGGACAGATTGAGCAAATAGGAAGCCCATTGGAATTGTATAAGCGGCCTAAGAATCGGTTTGTAGCGAACTTCATAGGAGAAACAAATATTATTGAAGGTACCGTAACCCGGGTAGGAGCAGGAGAAGCGTTAGTGGATACACCCATAGGAAGCTTCAGGGGGGCACTAACTGACAGCGAAAATGAGCCTAAAGAGGGAACTAAGGTATTTGTATCTATAAGACCGGAAAGTATAAAACTTGAAAATTATCCCGCAGAAGAGAATTGCATAGACGGGAAGATAGGTAGTGCAACTTACTTTGGAGAAGTCGCTCACTACGATTTTGAGAAAAACGGAATTACCCTCAAAATATCTGAATTAAACCCTTGTCACTTGGGCCAAAGTCAGCGTAAGGGGCTATATGCCTGTGTGTTGCCAGAAGACGTCATCATATTAAGCAACTAGTCATGAATAAAAAATTAATTATCCTACTGACAATTGGAGCGATTATTGCATTGCCGTTAATCTTTAGAACCAAAAAGCAGGAAGTTAATGCCAAATTTGATGACAAAGTCGTCATTATTACGCCGCACTTAGAATACATACGCGTCGAATTGGGAGAAGGCTTTCAACGATGGTATAAAGAAAAAACAGGAAAAAATGTACTCGTTGATTGGCGTTATATAGGAAGCGGTGCAGAAGTAATAAAGTATATCGATTCCATGTTCGTTAACAGGTTCCGATTGTACTGGGAGCGCGATTTAAAGCGCAAGTGGGACTATAACGTGGAAGGAGGGTTTACGGACCCATATCCTACTTCAGGAACAATTGAAGAAGAAGCCCGAAACGCCTTTCTAAAATCGAATGTAGGCTGCGGGCTAGATATTCTTTTTGGTGGTGGCGTGGATGAATTCAAAAGGGAAGCTAGTTTAGGAAACATAGTTTCATGCGGACTTGTTGAGCATCGGACAGACCTCTTTAACGACGAAGGTATTCCTGAATTCTTAGCAGGAGAACGGTTATGGGATAAGGAAGGCCGTTGGATAGGGACAACGCTCTCAGGTTATGGAATGGGATTTAATAGAGATTCCATAAAGAAATTGGGATTTATAGGGGAACCCACATCTTGGGAAGATCTCGCAAATCCGTGTTTTGTCGGTCAGGTTGCTTTCGTGGACCCAACCAAAAGTAGTATTGTCCCAAAGGCATTTGGGATAATGTTGCAATATAAAATCCAGCAACGCGCCCGAGAATTAGAAGGAAAAGAACTTTCAGAAGAAGAGCGGGAAAGCCAAGCCATATCAGAAGGCTGGGAACGTACGCTTAGCTTAATTCAAAGAATGGCAGCAAATGCCCGTTATTTCAGTGATGTTGCAACAAAGAATATCATTGATATCTCTAATGGGAACTGCGCGATTGGATTGCTTGTTGACTTCTATGGGAGATCTCAAGCATTTTATACACAACAACATACAAAAACAGATCGCTTCGGCTTTGTCATTCCTACGGGAGAATCAATGGCTTTTGCGGATCCCATTGCTTTATTCCGAGGAGCACCACACCCTGAGATCGCAAAAGCATTCATTGAATATGTAATTTCAACAGAAGGACAAAAAATCATCGATTTCAAGGTGGGAACCCCTGGAGGTCCTGTCTACTCTCCAATAAGTAGGGCTCCTGTAAACAAAGTTATTTTCCAACCTCAATACGCGGCATTCCGCTTTGATCCGTCGGTCAATCCTTATAAAGACAACGAACTCTTTGTTTATAAAGAAAGTCGAACAAAAAACGTAACCGGCGCGCTTAAATTCATTCCCAAAGCAGCCTTCATCGACGCACACCGAGAATTAGTCATAGCTTGGAAAGCGATTAATTGTGCAAAAAAAGAAAATCGCATCGATGACTACAATGCCGCCATGGCCGTCTTTAACGATTTTTCGGAAATTGACTATACACAAGCGTCCGGAAAAATAAAAAAATTGTTACAACAAAAAGACCAATTAAAAGTAATCCAAGAACAGACCCGCCTGACCAACCACTTCCGCCATCAATTCCAAAAAGCAGCAAAAATAGCCAAGGGATTAAGGTAGAAAAGTCCGGAAGTTTTGGAAGTCCATTTTTTTGATCTTCAAAATTAATTTTTCTCAAACCCCTCTCAGAAAATGAAATCGCTGCGCGAAAGCAAGCTATAGTAGTTAAATGCATTGAGAATGGAGATGAGGAAACCCTTCTTTTTGAGGTAAAAGAGAAGGGTTTCCTCAATCTTCCCAAGGAAAACCAATGATTTGGCAATCAAAATCTTACAGATTTTGATTGCCAAATAAATTTAAGCCATTGCATATTTCAACCTGAACCCCAAAAGCGACTCGACTTCAATACATTTCACTAAGTTATTCAATAGGATGAATGATTTAAGAATTCTCCCCTGCGCAGACACTAATTTGTTGCAAGATTTTTACACTCCAAACGATTTCACAAAAGTCAATGGAGACCAAATTGTTGAACACAATATACTCTCCCCACTGCACTTAGCAGCCCTAAGTTCTAATAACTTTAAAGCTTCCCCAACGGTTTCTTATTGCGAGCCTAGTATTGTTGTATTTGGGGTTCATCATAAATTGGCTCCTCTTAGTTTCAGAGAAAAACTTTCCCTTTCTGCTGATAATTTTTATCTGCATAATGGTGGTATTATTAAGGAATCTGTTTTAATCAATACCTGTAACCGCCTAGAAATCTATGCCGTAGTCAGTAATATATTTGAAGAGAAACAACTGGTTACTTTATTTGAGACAATGGTGCAGGTTCCCATAAATCCTAATTTCTTTTTTTTTAAAAAAAATACAGAGGCTATACATCATTTATTTTGCGTAGCCTGCGGGATAGAATCTCAGTTTTTCGGCGAAGCAGAAATATTGAGTCAAATTAAAAAAGCTTATTCCACTGCAACAAGCAAAGGAAAGGTTGGCCCCATTCTGCACCGTGTCTTTCAAAAAAGCCTGCAAGCATCTAAATGGGCTCGCTCTTCAGACAATTTTATTAAAAATCCAACGTCCCTCGCAAGCATAGCTTATTCTCTGATCAATAAATTCTGCATTGCACCCAAAATAGTCGTCCTTGGAACAGGGAAATGCGGACAACAAATCATTAGGACCCTGACAAGGGAAGGATTTCGAGATATCTATGTTGCGAACCGCACGCCTTCCTTGGACTTAATAAAACGATACAGCTTAACAGAGCTCTCTTTGGATAAAGCTTTAGGTTCGCTATCTCAGTTTGACGTTTTATTGCTGGCACTGGGAGAATCTCCGCACATTATAAAAAAATGCTTACTTCCAAAGAGAAAAAACAAGCAGCTTATTATTGATTTTGGTGTGCCTAGAAACATCCACCCTGATTGCAAAAAACTTAACCATATAATAATCTATGACCTCGAGGAAATTTCTAACCTAACTTCTATACCCCCATCCTACGTTTCTACACAAACAGAACTTTGGAAAGCAAACCTCATCACGAAAGCCAAAGCCGTGTGGACTCGTTTTGAACAAGAGGATCATTAATCCCATTGAGAATGGAAGAGGAGATGCGGAAACCCTTTTAATAAACGCATAATCAAAACCTTATAGTTTTTCTTATGCGATGGATGAGGAGTCGCCCCAAAACAAAATACTGTATTCATTTTCAATGCGTTTTACTATGATCAAAAGATTCAATTCTTTCTGAAAATGGAGAACTGTTTTTCTTTGAAAAAACCCAAGAACATTTCTTTTCGCTCAAAAAAAGACTTCTGGATGTGTCTATCTTGCTATAGATGAAGATCTAAGGGGATATAAGCCGGATTTTGTCCTGCCGAAGCAGTCGCATCCATTTATCTAATGAGGAAAAACCTCATTCTTTGCGAAGCAAAGTGCGACTTACCCGAAATCGTTAGGCGGGCTAACCTGATTTCCTATTCAGTCTTGCGTCGAATTGGGTTTTTCCTGCCTTACAAGTTGCCTTGCAAGCGGTAAGCTCTTACCTCACCTTTTCACCCTTACTCCGAAGAGCGGTATATTCTCTGTGACACTATCCGTCATCTTGGGATATAACCCAAGATGCCCCCACTTTCATGAGGAATCCTGCCCTATGACGTCCGGACTTTCCTCTCCATATTACTACAGAGCGAATGCGCACCCCTTAGATCAAACCCCAACCCTATCCTTCCATCGCCTCTTTTCAAGAAAAAAATCATTTATAGTGAAATGAAAATCTATTGATACAAACAGGCAGTTATTTTTACCAACATGAATGAACCCAATCCTTGGTTTTTCTTAAAAAGTCCAAAATACTCTTTCTTTTTACCTCAAAAAAAGAAGGTCCCATTTTGTCAATAGAAATTAAAATTACTACATGAGGATCCAAGGTAGCTTTGTCACATAGATCTTTGATACTATTTTTTCACAATGAAAAAGCACGCCCCATCCATTTTTGAAAGAACAACATCAGAAGCTCCCAACTTTCTATAATAATTCTTTGCATTTTCCGTCGCGATTTTTTGAAATAAGGCTGTAATTGAAGGGTTTCCGTCATGCATGCGCTTAGTATATCCTTCCCGGCCATCTGGAGAAACCCAAAATTTCCCGGAGCATTCACCTTTTTGTAAATCTATCTCTCTTTCTTGTGTATCTGGAGAAAGTTGAGCACCAAATCTCACATTCAACCAATCTTTATGATTCGCCGTTGACAATGGGATTATTAATTTTCCCCCTGGCTTTAGAATGGAAAGGAATGTCTTTATAACTTCTTGTTCTCGCCCCCGACGATAGTCCCCTATGCAAATAACATCCGCCCAATTGGGTTTAAAATAAAGCATATCTTGTTTATCAAGAGCATATAAAACTGCATCTGGTTTCGTCTCTCTAAAACAAGGGTCGACTGCATACCAAATGCCATCATTAGAGAAGCCCCCAAGCAATTTCTTTTTATCAGGGCAATCGTGTCCAGCGAAAAATAATAACCGATGAACACTGTTCTGCTTTTCATATTCAGCTAGCTTTTTCCGGATGACAGGTGTCCCTGGATCGGGGTGGGAGTTTTCTATAGGATGTTGGTCCACCGTCATATTTTCCATCCTTTCCACCATTTTTTTATACTCGTCTTCAGACAAAGCTTTAGTCTCGCTTCTAAGTAAAATATCAGAAGCCAACTCAAATGCATAAAACCATTGGATAGACTTCATAATCAAGCCCACTCTACCTGCAGCATCCTTACAGCACTCTGTTGAAAGATCCGCATAATCAGTTGGCTTCAATTGTTGCAGTTTTAATTCCTCCAGCGAGGCGTTCAAATCATTTAGGACCTTATCCAAATGTTCTGCATGTTCTCTCAGGTCCTCAAAATATTCATTGAGATTTTTGAAAAAAAGTGCCTGGCTTTCCGAGTCTTTAAACTGAGTATGCTCTTTTATCTTACTGGTTGTCCAATTCTTATGAAAATCATACCATGCTTTACCACTTTTAAAACTCAAAGATTCAGCATCGAACGAGCGAATCAACACTTCGCTTTGTAGCCGAGACAACGAAAGTCTCATTTGGGTCATTCCATGATAAAATAAAAGTACTGCACTTCGCCTGTCAACAGGAACATGGTCCCACCTAACAGCTGCGGCTTTCAAGAAAACCGCGCAAAAAAACACTAATAAAAAGAACGCACTTCGGCTCATGCTAAATGAAAATAACACCTTTTCCCACATAATCAAGCGATTTAAGCTTCAGGAAGACGGCGTCGGAGACATAATGAAGTTTTCCAAAATCTTGGGGATATGGCAAAGGGAATCTAACAGCGAAAAGAGCTGATATTGAAACATAATTGACTATCAATTAACAACATGGCAAACAAACACAGATGTCATTTTTCTGCCGGGGAAACACTTTTCTGGGCGACTAAAGTCGTTTCAAGTTTTTAGAAGCCTTCGACTTTTAGGATAGAGAAAGGGCAACCTGTTTCGCAAAATAAGAGAGAATGATATCGGCACCGGCACGTTTTATGGCTAGTAATGATTCGTCTCTACAGCGAGTGAGGTCTAGCCAGCCATTTTGGGATGCTGCATATATTTGAGAATACTCACCTGAAACTTGGTATGCCGCCACAGGAAGGTGTGTATTATTGCGAATTTCTCTTAAAATGTCTAAGTAGAGTCCAGCGGGCTTTACCATCAGCATATCTGCACCTTCTAGTTCATCTAATACCGCTTCCTGCAAAGCCTCACGACGATTTCCGGGATTGAGTTGATACGTACGCTTGCATAAAGGTGAGTTTTTTTTGTGAAAGTTACTCCCAATTGCTTCTCGGAATGGAGAATAATAAGCCGACGCGAATTTAGCGCTATATGCCAAGATACAAGTATCCACATGTCCCTCTTTATCAAGCGAATGACGTATAGCCCGAACACGACCATCCATCATATCCGAAGGAGCCACCCAGTCTACGCCGCCCTTAGCGTGCAACGTTGCCATTTGTGCAAGGATTTTCACAGTGGCATCATTGTCCACATCCGTCTGCCTCTTGTTAAATATGCCATCGTGTCCATGCGTGGTGTAAGGGTCCAGCGCGATATCCGCAATTAGAATCAAGCTGGGTACTCTTTTCTTAATAGCACGAATGGCCTTCAATATCAAGGAATCTGGATTAAGTGCTTCCGTTCCCCTCTCGTCCTTTAATCGATTGTCAATTCTCGGGAACAAAGCGACTCCTCTGATTCCAATGTTGCCAAGCAGTTCGCATTCATCAACAAGGAGATCAATAGACAGTGCATCAATCCCTGGCATCGATTCAATCGGTTGCCTCTTCGATTTTCCCTCTATTACAAAAAGGGGCTGTATAAGGTCCGTTTTCAAAACAAACGTTTCTTGCACAAGATCCCTAACCCCAGGCGATTGACGAAGCCGCCTAGGCCTCCTCTGTAAATCAATCTTCATGCCCCCAGCATCGTACTCATTCTTCTGTACAAAACAAGATTAAACACGTGGCTGAGGGAATCTGGTAAATTTAATTCCTATTGACAACGAAGGAAACCCTTTTTTTGAAATGGAAAAAGTTTTCGGATGCGTCAACGTAAGCTAAACCCTATTCCGATTGTGATTTCTCAGCGGAACTTAACATTTTCCCAGCTGCAGTCTCCTCGTTTGCTTTTTCATTTGAGGATACTTTTATTGACGTTTTGCGTTGGTGTGTTTCAGCGTAGATCACGTACAGTGCACTTGGAATGATTATTAACAAGCCCCAATAAGTGGCCGTGGTGGGTGCTTCATGAAACAGCAGAAACCCACATAAACTTGATAGTATAAACTCCACATAGCGAAATGGCGCAACCGCCGATGCTTCAACACGTTGAAATGCCTTCAAGAGGCAAAAGAGAATCAAGTTAGCGCCACAGCCCAGTAAAAAAAGTAAACATAGTTGAGAGAAAGTTGGCATTACCCAAACCATAAAAGCCGGAACAACACCGAGAAACATGGTGATCAATGCCGTATAAAATAGCATCGCAAGCATGCTTTCCTTCACAATGAAACGCTTGTTAATGACATCCAACCCAGCAAACATCAATGCGGCAGCTACTAACCAGAGGGAAGACGGATTAAATTCTGATGCCGTTGGATTGAAAACAAGTAAAATTCCAATAAATCCAATTAAAGTTGCAGTCCAACGGACAACGCCCACTTTTTCTTTCAAAAAAACGACAGCCAGGGGCAATGTAAATAGAGGAATCGTAAAACTGACTGTCGTCACCATAGAAAGGGGAACCACCTTCAGTCCATAACACCATAAGGCTATTCCGCCAAAAAGCATAGCACCTCTAAAAATATGCACACTCGGACGGCTTGTGTAAAACGAGCTTTTCCCATAATACAACATAAAAGGAAGCAAAGAAATTGTCCCAAAAAGAAAGCGCATGAATGTGATTTGGACACAAGGAATGTTTTGTCCAAGATACTTTTGAACAACATCTAACGATATACTGAAAACGAGACTTAAAAGGAACCAACCAATGCCAACATAGTAATTTTGATTAGAAGAAGATGCTTTCATAATTTTTATAAGGCCCATCAGAAAGTTTTTTGTGAAAAATGCAAACAAAATATACCCTTTTCGCTTCAGGATAGCTTATGACAAAAGAGAAGTAACAAGGTGCAAATTTGAGCAAAGTCAAACTTTGACACTAAAAACGCTTTTTTTGAAAAAATAGAAGCTTTAGAGGTTTCCCTACCAACGAATTAGCGTTATAGTAAAACGCATTGAAAAAGAATACAGTGTTTTGTTTTGGGGCGACTTCTCCTCCATCGCATAATAAAAACCGTAAATGTTTGATTATGCGACTATTAAAAGGTTTTTTGGGAAAGTTCAGAAAGCATCTGTTCTGTTTTTGAGAAGGCGGGCAAGGGGAATACGACCGAGCGTACATTCGTACGTAAGGGAGTGTGAATCCGTGGCCCAACATACCAAAAAACTGAACAGATGCTTTCTGTCAGGAACCCCTTCTTCTCCTCAGAAAGAACGGTTTCCACATATCCATTCTCAATGCAATTTACTATATCTCATCAGAAATCGTGTTTCATCGGGCTCAAATGCAGTTGACTATAAATATGTTTTTGGAGAAATTTAAAAACCTTAATATGGTATCATTAGTCATAGATGCATCGTCTTTGAACGTACAAGTGGGAATTTTGAAAGAAAAGCAATGGATCTCCTTTTCTGAAAACAACATACCTGCACTAGAGAGTATTTTTACTTCCGTAAGGCATTGCCTATATGAAACTAATCTTGAGCTGAAAGACATCAATCGATTAATGTACTGTGAGGGTCCGGGTTCCACTCTTGGAATACGGTTGTCTTCCATGGCTTGTCAAACATGGGCAAGGCTTAGTAACACCACAATAATTACATTTTCATTCAACAACTTATACGCGATAGCAAAGATAATTAAAGAAGAATATAAGGACATAAAATATCCCATTGCTATCGTTTCGGAATCCATTGAGAATCGTTGGCATTGTCTCATGATTTTGAAGGAAGATGATTTCTCAGAGAAAATCAAAGAGCTCACTATCACAGAAATTGAAAAACTAAATATACCCCTATTCGCCCCCCCCCCTAAAAAGTCAACATTCTCCCTCGAACACAAACGCATCCACTATTCACTAAAACCTTATCCTTTTATCCTCGAGGAACTTATCACGCCTAATGAGAACTTTAATTGAATCATTCATTTCACGTTATAGTAAAACGCATTGAAAATCGAGTTAAGGAAACCTTTCTTTTTGAGGTAAAAAAGAAGGGCTTCCGCAACCTTCCCAAGAAAAACCAATGATTTGATGCTTAAAGTCCATAAAACTTTAAGCACCAAAGGAGAGAGCCCCATCCTTCCTTCAAGATCAGCATAAAGGCTGCCTTTATTGTCAATAAATTCTACGATAAAAGACGTTTTTCATTTTTAAAGAAAGGGGTTTTAAAAGGTATCCAGTTTTTTGCACATTGCCACTCTCCAAGTGCCCTATGTTAGGCAATGCAGGCATTTTTTGCAGTTCATTTTCTGAAGAAGCAATAACCTGTGCCCAGTTGTCGATCGAATCTTATAGATTTTTCTTGGCAAGTTTTTGTTATTGATTATAACAGCCATTCTATTATAAATAAGAAATAATTTATTTTATAGGTAAGTTATTTAAAAAAAACGACTTAACTAAGAAATCTTTTGTTTTATACAAAAACTGTTTTTGTCGAAGTTCTTACGAATTTCCTTGTTTTGAACCTATCACTAAAATTTTAGATACAGGATGATTAATCTCAATAAAATAGGAAAAAGTGTACATGCTTTCTTTTGGAACACATACACATCCTTTAGATGTGTATGTGTACAATCCTTATCTTGTAGAAGAGAAATGAACGAATCAAAATCGATTTTTGAGACCGATACTTCTATAAAATTTAAAAAACTAATATTTTCCCTGAGAGGGAAAAAGGTATTGGTAATTGGACATGTACGACAGGATGGGGATTGTATTGGGGCTCAAGTTGCTCTTTGTCGCTGCTTGAATGCAATAGGTGCCCATGCACAAATAACTTACGATGATCCAATCCCCCGAGTGCTTAAGCCTTTTGTGGGAGACACTCCTACCTTATCTGTGGGAGACATTCCTAACGATGCATTTGTTCCAATCACAGTGGACTGCGCAGAAGCTTTCCGGTGCGGCAAAACAATTTCTCAGCGCTTTCCAACTATTTTTCTGAACATCGATCATCACCACCTTTCGAATCCGGGCTATGCTGTCCATAATCTTGTCGAAAATGAAGCTGCAACGTGTGCCATGCTAGCAAAGTATTTTTTTGAAGGAGGATTTCCGATAGATAAAATAAGTGCACAAGCTCTTCTTTTGGGTATTGCAATGGATACAGGTCGATTTTTATACCCAGCAACAACAGCGGATACTTTTTCCCTGGCTGCAAAACTCGTCCGCTTAGGAGCCAATCCAGCAATGATCGATAATCTTGTGTTTAACAATGATAGTATTGGTCGTATCCGACTTCTTCAGCGTTTTCTTTCTTCACTCCAAATGGAGTTCAACAGCAATGTTTGTATCGGCCGGCTAAGTTCGCGAGACTACAAGGAGGCAGGTGCGATAAGAGAAGACTCCGAAGGATTTGTTACTTATACGCGATCCATTCAAGGAGTTAAAGTCGGGGTATTTCTCGATGATTCTCTCGGTTTTTTGAAAGCGAGCCTACGGACAGATAACCCCGCTTACAAGGTCAATGACTTTGCAAAACAATTTGGCGGAGGGGGACACATTTGCGCAGCAGCCTTCAATATTCAACAAGATATCGATTCTTTTTATCCGACCCTTATAGAAAAACTTGCAGAACATTTCAAACAGCATAACCTTCCTGTTTCATGAATTCAATTGTCAATGAGCCTGAGGGCATTCTTCTTATTGATAAACCTTCTGGTTGCACCTCTCACGATGTCGTGGACTGCATCCGCCGCAAGTTAAAAATGCGTCAGATTGGTCATGCTGGAACGCTTGACCCTATCGCAACCGGTCTTCTTATCTTATTAATAGGAAAGGCTACTAAGGTTTCTCAATACCTCGTTACCTTGGACAAAATTTATGAGGGAACCCTTAAACTGGGACAAACAACAGATTCCCATGATTCTGAAGGCGAATGCATAGAACAAAAGGAGATTCCTGACCTCTCAAAAGAAAAAATCTTAGAAACGATGAAATCTTTTTTGGGAAATCAACAGCAAATTCCGCCCATGTTTTCTGCAAAAAAAGTCAATGGAACTCCTCTCTATAAGTTAGCAAGAAAAGGTCAACAGATTGAGAGAGAATCGCATGCAATTCACATAGCCTCCTTTGATTTAACCGCAATGGACTTGCCTCAAATTTCATTTAGTGTTGCTTGCTCTAAAGGGACTTATGTTCGAACAATCGCACATGACTTCGGGCAAAAACTCGGGTGCGGTGCACATTTAATCCAGCTTCGTCGTGTTGCATCCGGTCACTTCCATATTTCTAAAGCTTTGACTCTCGACCAGCTTGAAACCATATCCATTTCTGAGATCAAACGCCAACTCATTCCCATTTATCAGGCCGTTCCTTCTAGCATTTGAAGCTTGAATCTCTTGTAGCTAAACATCCTTGACTTGAAACAAAAAATAAAAAGGCTTTTAACCCATGGTCGGTGTAGGAAAAATCATAAAACAAGCACAGAAAATGCAAAAGAAAATGGAATCCGTCCAACAAGAGTTGGCGTCCAAAGAAATTGTTGTATCTAGCGGAGGTGGTGCTGTTACTATAAAAATCAACGGACAATCGGAAATTCTCGGGCTCACAATAGATAAGGAATTTTTTAAAGAAGAAAAAGAAATTATCGAAGCAACCCTATTGTCAGCAATCAAAGAAGCGGTATCCAAAGCAAAAACCCTCAGTGAAGAAGAACTTGGGAAGGTTTCGGCAGGGTTCAGCTTAAACGGTATATTATAGCAAAGAGCATAGAGAATAGATACGCGAAAACCCTTCTTCCTGAAGAAAGAAAGGTTTCATCCCCTTCCCAAGAAACACTTTTAATAATCGCACAATCAAAACCTTACGGTTTTTATTATGCGATGGATGAGAAGTCGCCCCAAAATAAAATACTGTATTCATTTTCAATGCGTTTTACTATATAATAATTAAGAGAGAATTGAGGTAACCGCATTGGGGGACCGATATGGGTTCCCCTCCAAACCCTATGCTTACTCCTGAAAAAAGAACACAATTAACCTACCGATATGATTCCTTGCGGTGCTGTTTTCAAGGAGTTATTGAAAGTGGCGTGTCGTCTTTTGTGCTACTGGTTGCCATACGCATTTTCTCCGCACCTAACTGGTTGAAAGCTTGTATCGCTTCTTCAGAAAAGGTGGGTCTTTTTTTGAATGCCATTACGCTCACTCTTGGAGCAGGCATGAAGTTTAGGCGGATTTCTCAACTGTGCGCTATATACTTTTTATGCGTCGGAATTTGTTGGTTCGGTTGTTGTTGTGCAATCAATTTATGGATGTTTGCAATATTTGCCATTCTTGCGAATCTTTGTTTAAGCCAACAATCTCCATTAATGATAGAAATCTATTCCCTTAACTATAAAGCAAAAGAAAGGGGACGATTTCTAGCAACCGGCTTGTTTTTGCAGGGATTGATCGGCATTTTTTTCTCTAAAATCGGAGGGTACTGGCTAGATTGCGACCTCGCAAATTTCAGAGCTATCTTCTGCGCAATGGCCATCGCCGGCCTCCTCTGCGCAGCCTCCAGCTTTAATGTCCCATCTGAGCCTTTACGGACGACAGGGAATCCCAAGTTATTCGCCAACTTCCAACTACTCTGGAAAGATAAGTTGTTCGGATTGATGATCATCAGCTGGACATTCCTAGGACTCGGGAATTTCATGAGCATCCCTGTGCGCGTTGAATATCTCGCAAATCCTAAGTATGGAATCAACGCAACCAATAACATCGTGGCCCTGATCACCTTTATTATCCCCGCAATCAGCCGCCTTCTCAGTATTAAGATCTGGGGAATCGTTTTTGATAGATACCACTTTATAAAAGTCAGAATACTCCTCAATAGCTTCTGGATTATCGGATTTTTACTATACTTT
>Ga0154466_1106_pt1 | contig 13321 bp, 8 predicted proteins | sample RifGroC2_FD_105659 | JGI IMG/M metagenome (GOLD analysis project Ga0154466, IMG submission 105659) | Verrucomicrobia bacterium GWC2_42_7 | reverse complement strand
AAACTTGCTTCAGGACAGCTTTGCCTTCTTTTCCTGCCATGAGCTTGTTATCCACAATGCCCGTCAGACTTACGCCAAGCAATGCCTCTTCTTGTGAATTTTGCTTCCAAACATCTCGTAAATAACGGAAGTTTGTCAAGGTCGCTTGCATCGTCCCAATGATCGCGGCCAATCGAACCTTGCGCTTGAGGCTATTCAAGTCATCGTCATGCCTGATAACAACTTCTGAAAGATTACAAAACTGACAAGAACGCAGAATAATTTCACTGCAAGGGTTAGTACCAAATTCGTGTTCGGGATCGCGTCGGCCATATTTAGCGGCCTGCTTCTTCGCGGCTTCTCGGTTAAAGATACCACGTTCGCCACTTTTACTGCTATAGAGAGCCAACCACTCCCTCATAAAAGTATCCATGTTTGGCTTTTCTGTATAACAGGCACTGTTATTCGCCAAGGCACGGTGGGGGTCTGTCTTCCACCAATCCCCGCTCTTCGCATGGCGCATACGGTCATCGCTAGGGTTCGACAAGGAGATTTCCGCTGAACGCCTCACCCCTCCCGAGAGCACCACTTCGCCAACCTTACAACAAATATCGTGACATTCTATTGATGTTAATTTCCGTCCAGCCGATTCCTTAAAGGTCGAAACCGTAAACTTAAACAATTCCTCCAATGGCCCAGGCCCAGAAGCCCTTCCTCCAAAAACATTTAGGCGCGCCCCAGCTTTACGCACTTGAGACACATCCCAAAGAGGAACACAACCTGAATATAAAAAGCTGATCAATTCGCGAAAAGCATCCGCCCATCCGATTTTGCTGTCCTCAACTTTAATGACGGAATTAGAATTTCTAAAACGCTCAGCAATAACGGGTAACTTCGAAACAAATTGACGCTCAACACTGAATCCAGCTCCCGAACCACACATCAAGATGTACAACATCTCATCGAACGCATGGGGGTGATCAATGGCCACATAACTACAATTAAACCCAGCAACATTATCCCTCGCCAAAGCAGGTCCTGCAGTCATCAGCGCTCGCATCGAGGGCATCACCTCTAACTGCAGAATCGCATTTCGAATTTCTTGGACCGTATCATTGTCAACCAACCCTTTACATTGCTCATTGACCATGAAATTAAGATAACGACCCACCGTCTCGTTCCACGTCTCCCGGCGTTGATCTTCGTCAACCCAGCGCGCATAACGTGACATGTGAATGAAAGTTTGATATTCCGTTGGTAGCTTAACCTTCGTATGCATAAAACCAAAAATGTTAAATTTTTTAATACAAAAAATCACCAAGCCCCGTATATTCCGGGCCTTCGAGACTTCGTTTCCTCATTACTACATATAGTGCATCTCAAAAACAAACACACAATATATTGTATATAAAGAAAAATTATTTTTAAAACCAGCGCAATTTTATTTTATTTTATTTTTTTACAAAGGGTATTTTGGGGAACCCATTTTGGCCCCCAAAGCCCCTTCCGAAAAAGGAATTGTTACGTGAGATATGGATTTGAAAATTCATACTTCGAGCAAAAAAGAAAATTTTTATAAAAATATAAAAAACATCCCCCTTAGAGCACTACCCAAAAATATTCTTATTATAATTCCCCATTATAGAAAAGGTAACGCCTTCAGCACTTGAAGAGGTGTCCAGGTTTCTGTTCTGGAGAAAGGAAAAGGATTCAGGTATTACCTAGAGATTTAATTATTTATAGAAAACATTGACAAAGACAGGGCTTATTGGTTTTTTTTGAACTTTAAAATAAATGCTTTTCAACTCATACACCTTTATTTTCCTATTCTTGCCTCTGGCTTTAATCGTATATTTTTTATTTGGAAGCAAAAGAGTTGTTCTAGCAAAGAGCTGGCTCGTATTTGCATCACTATTTTATTATGCTTGGTGGAACCCATTGTACTTAGGATTACTCCTTGCGTCCATGTTTGCGAATTATGGTATCGGTAATCTATTAGGGGCAAAGTCGTTCCCTTTACCTGCACGAAAATTACTTTTGGGAATCGGCATCACTGCAAATGTTCTATTGCTTTGCTATTTTAAATATACCTTTTTCATCATTAATAACATAAATACTGTTTTTGAAACAAACTGGAATATTGGAAGCATTATTTTACCATTGGGTATCTCGTTTTTCACCTTTCAAAAAATAGCATACCTCTGCGACTCTTTTAAGAGAGAAACAAAGTGCTATAGATTGTTGGATTATATGCTTTTTATCGTATTTTTTCCCTCAACTGATTGCAGGCCCAATCGTACATCATCATGATGTTGTCCCTCAATTTAGGAAGCTAGATACTTTTCGATTTAATTGAGAAAATTTAGCTATTGGAATTACAGTCTTTGCAATCGGACTTTTTAAAAAAACGATTATTGCAGACCAACTTTCTCCAACGGTAAAGACCGTATTTGATGCCCTTTCTTCATCTAAAGAAATCCATGCCAGTGATGCTTGGCTAGGAGCGTTAACTTATTCATTTCAAATCTACTTTGATTTTTCGGGATATTCGGACATGGCAATCGGATTAGGAAGATTGTTCGGAATTAGGCTACCTGCCAACTTTAATTCGCCATACAATTCCCTAAACATTATCGAGTTTTGGAGGAGGTGGCATATGACCTTATCAAGGTTCTTGAGGGATTACATCTATATTTCTCTTGGCGGGAATAGAAAAGGGAAAAGCCGAAGATATATCAACTTGTTGCTGACTATGCTTATTGGCGGCATCTGGCATGGGGCTGGATGGACATTTGTATTATGGGGAACCTATCATGGAATTTTATTAGCCCTCAATCATGCTTTAACAGGTTATGATATTCTTAAAAATAAGGTTACCGTTCCCCTATCAAAAACAATTACATTCTTGCTGGTTGTTTTTGGTTGGGTTTTATTTAGGGCAGCTGATTTAGATTCAGCAAGTAAAATGTTATCAGCGATGGTGGGATTCGGATTTCCTGCAACAAACGCAACAACCTTGGTTAAACCTGAAAAATGGGCGATCGTAGGAGGACTTTTATTTTTTGTGTGGGTTTTCCCAAACACACAGCAACTATTTAAAAATTATAGGCTTATTCTAAATGACGATTATGAAAAAAACTCTATCAATTGGACTCCCAAAATGCGCTGGGTGTTAATAACATCTTTGTTGCTCGTTACGGGCGTCCTCTCCCTCTCCAACGTCAGCGAGTTTTTATATTATCAGTTCTAATTTGCCCATGGATTCAGCCCCTTATATTTTAAAAAAATATGTCTACAGGACATTAGGATTCTCCTTGGCAATCCTACTCGTAATTGGATTGGTGAGCTACTATATCGACCCCTATAACTTCTTCGGAGTAAATAAACTCGGAGTCTACATTTCATGCGAAAGAGAATACAAAGCACAGCAAATATATAAATATTCACACAATGCCCTATTAATAGGAAATAGCAGGTCAGCAATGATCAATGTCTCCCAATTAAAGCAGCACCGTTTTTTCAATGCAGCTTGCGGAGGAGAAAAACACAGTGAAATTTATCATTTCCTAAAAAAACACCTTTCAAATGAAAACGTTGTCATCATCGGAATTTCCATTGGAGAAATGGATCCTCAAAATCCATCAAAAGACTTTTTTAATGAAAAAAAATGGAAACAAATTTCCTTATACCTTTTTAACATAAAAAATATCGAGTTTTGTGTAAAAACCCTAGCTAAATACTTAAAAAAAGCCCCAAGAAGCGTAGCTATAGACGGCTCAGGGAACCAAGTTGGATGGATGCAACACTTTGATACAGAAAACGTAACTATCTTTAACGAGAAAGTGAACCAAATTGCGACAGAATGGAGTCATTACAAATTCCACGAGAATTCATTGAATTACTTAAAAAAAATCAAAAATTTGCTAGAATCAAGACATATCAAATTAATTACCTACATAGAACCCGTTTGCGAACCTATCATGGCAATAGTAAAAAAATCTGATGGCTATCAAGAATGGCAAAAATGGAAGGTAGCAGTAAAACAAATATTTCCTGACATCGTTGACTTATCAGAATCAGCTTACGGAAAAAGAGAATATTTCTTTCGTATAGACCCTTGCCATTTCCGGTCTGAAACAGGAATTGCTTTTCTAAACAATGAAGTCATTCGATAATATTTTGAATGAAAGCATCATTTTTAATGATAGACTTAACACATTAAAAAATGAAGGTAAAACGCTTCCTAAAACCCTTTCTTGCGTTCTATTCTCTATTTTCAATACCTCCTTCTAAAGTGTATTAAGTATGACGCGAACCTGGAATAAACTGAAGAGAGGTTTTAGATCCTAACAACATTTTGATTAGCTACATGATATAGCATAAGTCATTAATTTCGTTACAGTCCTATCTCTTTTGATAAAGAAAAATTAAAAAATTTTCTTTGGCGATATCCGCTTTCCTTTGGAAAGCGCGAAAAGCTTTCTTTTTACGAAAAGGAATTTTTTCGCTCTTTGCCACTTCTATTTTTTAATATACTATATCACGTTTTTCTGTTGGGGAAGCTTTTCTGGGCTACCCAAAGCGGTTCCCCTAGCCCCTACTCCTCCGAAGTTTTGTCTAAGATTTGGCGGAGAATATAGCGGGGTCTTTGTTGAACGGCTTGGTAGGTCCGGCCTACGTATTCACCGACAAGCCCAATACCGGTAATTGCAACGCTTATTAAGAAAAATAATACTGCAAATAGCGTAAAAATTCCTTGTACCTCCGGGCCAATAAGGATGCGGCGTACAACTAGTACAACGACCAATATTGCACTTAGGCCCGAAACGATAAAGCCCAAAATCGTAAATAGCTGCAGCGGAACAAGCGTAAATCCTGTTATTAAGTCAAAATTCAGGCGGATAAGTTTGTATAAGCTATACTTGGATTGACCTCCCAACCTGGCCGAATGAGCAACTTCCACTTCCCCAGGATTTGCTGCAAATTTGTAGGCTAATGCAGGGATAAACGTAGTACGCTCCCCACAACGCACAATAGCATCGACGATATGTCGCGCATATGCACGGAGCATACAACCTTGATCTGTCATCTCTATGTTAGTTGTATACTTACGGATTTTATTGTTTAGCTTTGAAGCATAGCGGCGAAACCAAGAATCTTCGCGTTGCGCACGAAAACCACCGACCACATCGTAACCTTCTTCTACCTTCGCAACCAATTTTTGGATTTCCTCAGGCGGATTTTGAAGGTCAGCGTCGAGGGTTACGATGATTTTGCCCCGAACCCGTTCAAAGGCTGCAATAATGGCCGTATGTTGCCCGTAATTGCCATTAAAATCGATAATTCTGACTTGCTGCGGGCGCCTCTCGTGGAAGTTTTTTAATATTTTGAAGGAATTGTCAGAACTTCCATCGTTAACAAAAACAATCTCACTCGGCTGTTTCATCGCGTCTAACGCTGCCGTCAAGCGTGTAAACAACCGCTCAAGATTTTCTTGTTCGTTAAATACAGGAATAACAATTGATAAGTAAATGTGTCCCATAGAGTTATTTTCTAAAAACTTTTGCCATAGCGCCGACAACACGGTCCTGATCACTATGCGTCATTTTCGGAAATAGAGGAAGGCTAAAGATTCTATCCGAAATGAATTCGGCATGGGGAAAGTCTCCTTCTTTATAACCATAAGTTTTTCGGTAATAAGAGTGTAAATGGATGGCTTGGTAATGTAATCCGATACCAATGTTATGCTTCTTCATTTCTTCAATGAATTCATCTCGCGTTACGCCAGCTTTTTCTTCGTTAATAAGAGGAGTAAATAAGTGCCAGGCATGTAAATGGTCATAACTAGGTTGTACCGGTAGAGACAACTCCGAAAAATCTTTCAATAATGAATAATAACGCTCAGCCAATTCCTTTCGCTTTGCATTAAAACCATCCAATGCCGCTAATTGATGGATACCTAAAGCCGCTTGAATATCCATAAAGTTAAATTTGTAACCCGGCAGCACGATATCGTAAAGCTGGCTTCCTCCCTTCGCAAAACGATTCCAGGACTCTCTATCAATGCCATGAAAACGAAGATAGTTGATGTGTTTCCTCATTTTTTCATCTCTTGTAACAATTGCCCCACCCTCGCCCGTCGTCATGTTTTTGTTGGGATGAAAACTAAATACTTGCGTATCTCCAAAGGACCCAAGTTTTTTCCCCTTATAACTTCCTCCCATGGCATGAGCCACATCTTCAATCACTCGCAATCCATGCTTTGAGGCCAGACCATAGATCGCATCCAAATCAACCGGTAACCCTGCAAAATGGACAGGCATAATAGCTTTGGTCCGCTTAGTAATAGCTTTTTCGACACATTTAGGATCTATATTATACGTCTCAGGCTCCACATCCACCATAACAGGAGTTCCCCCTGCTAGGACAATCGTATTGGCCGTTGCTGCAAACGTCATAGGAGTCGTAATGACTTCGTCCCCCGGCTGCAAATCAATAGATTCTAACACCATCAACAAACCCGCTGTCGCCGATATGCAGGATTGCACACATGGCACTCCAAAATATTCCGCTAATAGGTTCTCAAATTTTTGAGTACGCGGCCCTGTGGCCAGCCACCCAGATTCTAAACAATCCACTACTTCTTGTATGGCCTCTTTCGAAATTGTCGGCTTTGTAAAAGGAATATATTCGTCTGTTGTCATGGTAATACTCAAATCTTTCTATCTACTGCGTGTGCTATAAAATTCTTAAAAAATGACGACTGTGCAAGATTTTTTTCAGAGAAGATGCTTGCAGGAAACCACTTTTGGTCACTCAAAAGTGGTTTGCTATAAAACGATACGCGAAAACTTTAAAAATTTAAGATTTCGGGTGCTGGAGACTTTCCTTTACTCTTAGCTTTTTTATCTATTCTAGGAGCACCACTAGTAGAGCCTATGTCCGTCGATGGGACATCCAAAGGCAAGGACAGATGCCGGATCCTTATACGGAACAAAATCCAATTAAGCACATTAACAACAAACACAATCCAAAAAAATGGATATTCTAACAAGTATTCCCTCAAAAAAATCACATAGGGTGGTTAGTGAAAACGACAAAATTTTCGTCTTCGTCAATGATATAGGTTTTGGGAGCGAAAGGACGATTTATGAATCCTTCAAATTGATCTTTTTTTGATAACGCATAAACCCTTGTTTCACTTATCCAAAGACTTTCAAAAGTCTTTTCGTCAGGGTATCTGTTAGATAGGTCTTCTTGATGAAGACCGTAAGCTTGTTCTCCAGGAATATTATAGGCGACTCCGACTAAACGGCTCAGATATACGGGGAAATCCTGATAATAATCAAAAAGCATAAACACCTTATCTTCGGCCTTTAAATAGGGCTTTAAGGATTGTGCTACCTGCCTCGTTCCCGGACGTTGACATTGCCCTGCGATTGTGTTTGTCGCGAGGAAAACGGCTACCATCGTCAAAATTGTAAATGAAAAACAAGCACTCAATCGACGCTTGTGAATAGTCGTCATCATTATTATAGATGCCAACAAAAAGGTCACCGGCGGCAATAATAACCAGTACCCTACCCCACTCAAATCATAGAGTATTTCGAACTTAAAATAAGCAATAACAGGAAAACTCAATGCCAATATTCCCAATAAAATGCCATAAGAATAATAGCCCCACTTTAAACGCGTTTCATATTTTTTTAGATTCTGAGAAGCTTCTGCTAAAAAACAGGCTATTATTAGAGCAAAAGGAGGCATCGTGGGTAATATATAAGGGATCAATTTCGATTTCGAAATCGAAAAGAACGCTATCACAAAAACAATCCATAAGGACAAAAATAAAAATATTTTGCGTTCTTCTGAAATCTTTTTTACCCGCTTAATTGCATAACCTATGCTTTGTGGCAAGAAAACAAGCCAAGGGAAACTCCCAACCGCAAAGGTCATAATAAAGAACCACCAAGGCTTGACACGTGCGTGACCTGGGGTCAAATAGCGCAAAAAATGTTCATTGATAAAGTAATACCAGGCAAAAGAAGGATTTTTCATCGCACACAAAATATGCCAAGGAGTCGCTATCGCAAAAAATATCACTCCCCCAGAAATAAGATAGTATTTTTTAATTTCGCGCCATCTTCCCAAAAAGACCGTCCACATGAAAACAATAGTACAGGGAATCAAAAACCCAATCAACCCCTTGGACAAGGTCGCAAATGCCATGCTCGCATAAAATAGCCAAAAAAACAGCCTTCTCCCAAGCCCTCTTGATTTTTCTCCAGCGATAAAAGCAAAAAGTGCCATGGTCACAAATACAGATACTGCCATATCCAATGTTATAATTTGACTCAGCACGAAGAACATCATGGATGTTCCTAAAATGAATCCGGCATACAAACCAATTCTTCTATTAAATATATACGCCCCAAATGCATAGGTAATAAGACACCCCAACAGCCCCAATAAGGAATTAGAAAGCCTCAATGTACTCTCTCCCAATCCACCTACCTTTATCGCGGCAGCCTGCATCCAATAGAACAATGGGGGCTTTTCAAAATAGAGAACTCCATTCAACCTCGGGGTCACCCAATCTCCTGACACCACCATTTCTCGCGGTATTTCCGCATATCGCCCCTCATCAGGGTTTGCCAATGGGCGCCTCCCTATCGTCAAAAAAAACAACAACCCCAGGACCGATACCAACAAAATCAAGTCCTTAAACACCAAAAAAATAACATTTTTTCGAACCTCTGGAGCACCCTCAGACTTGCTCTCTCCATCACCCAAACCCATACCTTCCATACCTGTATCGACAGCTTTCATACAAATGGTCAATAAGATCTATCATTACACCCATCTTTGCAAGGCCATTTTGAGAAAAAGGGACAAGCGTCGGGAAACGGTGTCGGCACCAGTCGCTGACAAACTGCGGAGGGGTTTTTCATCCACCTCGCTCGCGCTCCTTTGCCAGCCCATTCAATTTCGAAGTGCAACAAAAAAAGAGGGGGTTAGGGAAACCCATTTTGAGCTCCCCAAATAGGTTTCCCTAAAGTTTTTAGAAGTCTCTGTATTCTTCATACTTCTGCTCATCCAAAGTTCGCGTTCAAAAAACGCTTGCATTGGAAGAGACAAAGATATAGCATGATGGCAGTATGGGCGTTTGTTTGAGAAAACGAATAAAGAAGGGGTTCACCTTAGTAGAGGTGATGATATCGGCTGCGATTTTTGGTATTTTGTGTGTGGGAGTCGTAGAGTCGATTTATACGTCCTATACAATATCTCGGACGGCCATGTATAGGGTTTGTGCTGGAAACGTGGCACAAAGCTACATGGAACAAATTATGAGTCTACCTTCTGCAACGCTAAAGGAGGCATTAACGTTAGGGAAGCCCCTTTATTTGATACAGTTGACAGGAGGACTCATCACAAGTACTTCCGATTCTACTTTATCCAGATTGACTCTAACGCCAGGGAATCCAGGGACCTCCATAAATCACCCAGATATAACACTCATGTGTGCCCCTGCTTTATTGAAATTCGCGAATACAACCAATCCTTTTCGTTTAAGTCTAACAATAAGACCTTATGCTGCAGACAATTCCTACTTAGAGATTATTATGGATTACGGTTGGGGAGGCGCTGCCGATAAGTATTCAATTCGAGAACTCAAATCAAATGTGTAGCCACAGGGTATCTTCATTTCTCGAAAAAGGCAAAAACCTTCTCTCCTTGAGAGGGAAAAGAGGATGCGGTGTGTGTCTTGACAAAAAAGGCATATCCCAAATACCGTTTAACCCATTAGGAAACGGCCCTTTCTTAGGGATAGGTACTACTTTTCCGCAAGCAAGAGCCTTTACCTTGGTAGAAATCATCATCGCTTTAGCGATTAGTGCACTCTTTTTTGAAGGGATGCTGAAGATTACTACTATGATTTCTAGGAGCTTTAATTCAGAACAGATTTATCGCTTACTCAATGAAGACGTGAAGGTCTTTTCGTCCCAAATTTTATCGGACGTTAGAACAGCCACTGATTTTCAAGTATATACCTTAGCTTCGGATGGTTCGCTTACAAAAGAAGATCCTCAACACCCAGGAAATTGCCTCGTTATTCGTTACGGATATAACAGTACGTCAATCACTTTTACCAATTGTTACTCTGTTGTATACTATGTAGCTCCCAGTTCTGCTCCTGTTTCGATTCTAGGAGGAACCATACAAACGTATCCCCTTTACCGCTACAAAATGTCTTCTGTGTCATCCATTGCTAGCGAATTAGGCACTTCAAGCCCCCCTCTAGGGAATCCTCCAGCCCCCCCTAGCAACGCAAAGATAATGGCCACCAACGTATTAAACAGTGCCTCAAATTTGGTCAACAACGGATTTCTTTTCCGCCCTACCTCTGGTGGCAGCGGATTATTTTATCGGACCCTAAATAATCTACTCTACGTAAATGCTCAATTTATGCGTACAGGAGTTGCGCTCAGCAACAACTTTACGAAAGACGAACGACTCACCTGTCAACTATTAATCTATCCCAGAGGAAGCTCTTTATGACTAAAAAACTTAATAATAAAAAAGGAAGTATCCTGGTTGTGACAATCATTCTGTCGACTACGATCCTGATCGTAATGGCTTCATTCCTTACATTAAACTCTACTCAATCAGGATTTGTAAAAAAGAGTTCCCAAAACATAGAGCAGACTTATGCTCTCGACATCCTTTCAAGAGCCGCTATTAGGCAAATGAAAGATATCAGCAATAGGATTCCTCTTACGCCAAACGTCTTTAGTTCAAGCAAAAATCCGTTAACTCCACTTCCCGCATCTTATTTTAATCACACTTCTTCAAGCACTAACCTAGCCTCGCTATCAGGAACCAATAGTGAACTATACGCCGGGCCTGTATTTTGGAAAACAGTCAATTCTGCAAACATTGCAGATGTCTTGTGCTTTGGAAAAATAACGACCAATTACCAAGCAGATGCAAATTCCCCTATCCAAGCTAGGACTGCCTACACTTTTATGCTTTGTAGAATAACCGATCAACCCTTCTCTGATGCCCTCATCTTCAGCGAACATGATACAGCCAATTATTCTCAACAAATACGCACATGGGACGGCCCTGTCCATTGCAATGGAAATTTAAGGATGGGCGCAGGTAGCTCTCAAACTTATACCGCGGCGGTTTCTTGCGCGGGATATCTCATGAATAGTGGGAGCTCTCACGTAGCAGACATGAACGTTTATAACAGTTCTATTCCGCAAAACACCTACTCCATGCTGTATAAAAACTTTGTCCCTAACTTTTCTACTGATGCTGATGTCAAGTTTTCAACTCCTTCTGGGGGATCTGTCAGTTATAAAGGACCTAGTGGATTTTATACAAGCAACGATAACGGTTCTGGTGCTATATGGAACGGAGTTTTCCCGAAAGATAATTTTGGTAATTATGCTGCCTCTGTTTGGGGTACTAACCTAAAGACTGCCTTAAATGGCGTTCAACGCCTTATGTGTCCAGGTCTCTATCCAGAAAAAGATTACGGCGTTACTACTATTGGCGACTATAATGAATTTACTACAACCCCCGTAAATACATTATCACGTTTAAGGGAAAAATACTTTGGCACTCACACCTTAATCGAACCTGCTCTTCAAAAGAGCTTACTTGCTTCCGGTGGCACAGTAAATAGCAGTCTTGTTTCAGCAGGAGACCCCCTCTCGAATACTCAAATTTATGATAAACTCCAACTCATCGAAACCCAAAAGATAGCCTCACAATGTGGTTTGGTTTGTAGCTTCGAATCCCCCATGACTCCGTACCCATTGAACGCGAGGGGATCCGTTGCGAGAGAATTAAATGAGCGTTACATCTATCCACAAGGAACTTATACTCCCTACGTTCCTTCTGATCTAGATATCTATAATACCTCTTATATTTCTTCTACTTCAACTGACGTAACGCCCTCTCTTTGGAACTCAAATAACATCGCTTACGCCCGTTATGATATCAGGGCTTGTTCTGCAAACCAACCTTTTGCTTCTAATGGAGAAAACACTTATGGCTATAATTCCTTTACAACTGCTGTAGATGGATTTTCCGGCGTAGCCTCTTCATCCGGAACCTCATTTGCAAGTTGGCCAATTTGCCTAAAAACAGGGCCTTCTTGCACTATTTCTGGAATATCAAACTGTAGCGGAACCATCTTACTGGCAAAGAACTCTTCAGGAACCGATATCGCGGGCAGTACCAATATTGCTAGTGGGAATTTTTCTGTCTCTTTGACTGCGGCTGCTATAGGCAATTATTGGATTGGGTTCAAAAATCCTTCCTCAGGGATGCTCACTACCTGGAAAAATGTCTCAATTACAGGTAATTCAGTTCCTGCTGTGAAAATACAGCAGTCAAACTCAGGGTCTACTTATTTTAAAGAAAACCTCGTTAGTGGAAAAAAATCCGTTGATGGATATGACCTATCAACCCAAGTAACGACACAATCAGCGATATACATAGCAAAAGACACAAATGTCCCTCAGTATGTTGAATACGATGGCACGAAATGGGTTGTTACACTCAATCCAATTAAGCGTTCCAATGGCCGAAATGTCATGTGGGATAACCGCAGGCGTAAATGGGTTTATTTAATAGAGGTTGATGCAAGTAAATTAAGTACATTACCCTTAGCAAATAAAGGAATCTATATTCAGTTACCCGACGAAACAGGTACAACTACACTAAGTACCGATCTCCCAGCATCGACAAAGTGCCAGTACTATGTCACAGACTCATCTGGAAATGGTACAGGAGACGTCCGTTATAATTACATGGCAAATCAATTCAACGATACTGCTCGCATCACAAGGTACCCACAAACCGACCCCATCGCTTTCGGCGTCCGACTCATCAATGCGGCAGCTTTATCAAGTCCTCTCACATTGGCAACGAATGGAGCCCTCTATGTCCAAGGTAGTGTAAATACGGGAACGCGTCAAAATGTCCTATTAGCCGCAGATTCCATTACTGTACTATCGGATAAATGGCTTGACTACGAAAGTCGTTGTTCAACAAAACCCTACACCGATAACCTCGCGCCATCTGCAATCAAAATTAATGCATCCTTAATAACCGGCTCCACGCATCCAGGGTTTATAACGAATGCAAATGGCACTTTAATTGCTGGCGGCGATCGCGGGATAGAAGATGCTATAAGAACCTTGGAAACACGTTACCCTCTGGATATAACCGTAACGGGATCCATTCCCGTTCCCTACTATAGCAAAACCTGTTGGGACCCTTGGTCTCCAGCCTACGAAAACGCAGGAACCTTAAGGACATTCAAGTA
>Ga0154466_1103_pt3 | contig 14168 bp, 10 predicted proteins | sample RifGroC2_FD_105659 | JGI IMG/M metagenome (GOLD analysis project Ga0154466, IMG submission 105659) | Verrucomicrobia bacterium GWC2_42_7 | reverse complement strand
CCATTTTGGGTGACCAAAATGGGTTTTCCCCAAAAATAAACTTTATGAATTGGTTAAAACAGCGAGCGGCAGGGGTATTGTTGCACCCGACATCGTTGCCGAGCAGGCAGGGGGTTGGGTGTTTAGGAGAATCGGCGAGGCAGTTTGTCGATTTCTTACAAGGTGCGGGCATGTGCTACTGGCAATTGTGTCCGTTGGGGCCGACAGGTTTTGGCGATTCTCCCTATCAATGTTTTTCGGCATTTGCAGGCAATCCTTATTTAATCGATCTGACTCAGTTGATTGAATTGGGCTTACTCTCAAAGGAGGAGTGTGAGGGGTTGGGAAAATTGTCGCATGAACGCGTAGATTACGGAGGGCTTTACGAAAGGTTTTTTGTGGTTCTACAGATTGCATTTTCAAGATACAACAAATGCCGTTGTAGGATTTTTGAAAACTTTAAGACTTTTGAGGATTTCAAAAAATCGGAATCTTCATGGCTGAATCCATACGCTTATTTCCAAGCGTTAAAAAATCATTTTTCAGGGAAACCGTGGTTTGAGTGGCCAGAAGGCTTGCGTTCCTATGATTTAGGGAAAAACCATCCACTCATCCGTTCCCTTGCTGTGCCAATCGAAGCCATTCAGTTTTATCAATACCTTTTCTTTGCTCAGTGGGACTTTTTGAAAAAGTATGCCTCCCAACATGGAATCAAGATTATCGGAGATATTCCGATCTTTGTGGGGTTAGACAGTGCAGATGTTTGGGCACACCCTGAGATTTTTCAATTGAATAAGGAAGGCCTTCCCTTAGCCGTTGCAGGCGTTCCCCCTGATTATTTTTCTCCCACCGGCCAACTCTGGGGAAATCCTCTTTTCAACTGGGACCTTTTAAAAAAGCAGCGCTATGATTGGTGGATGCGTCGATTAGGAAATTCTTTTAAAATGTATGACGTCGTTCGTATCGACCACTTTAGAGCTTTTCATAATTATTGGGAAATACCCGCAAATGCAAATGATGCACGTAAGGGATCATGGAAACGGGGTCCTGGTCTCGACTTCTTCCTCGCACTAAAGGAGCAATTCCCTAATGCACAACTCATTGCAGAAGACCTAGGCGACCTTGTTCCTGAAGTTCTTGAATTGAGAGACACCGTAGGGCTTCCCGGAATGGCAATTCTCCAATTTGCCTTCGGAGGGGATGCCGATAACCCTTACCTCCCTCATAACTTGAAGCAAAACAGCGTCATCTACACAGGGTCACACGACAATGACTCCTCTTGGGGTTGGTATCAATCCGCTCCCGAAAAGGTCCGTGACCACTTTCGTCGCTATTTGCGCGTTCCAGGGAATGAAGTCCCTTGGGATCTCATCCGATCGGCCTATGAATCCATAAGTAACCTCGCCATCATCCCCATGCAGGACCTCCTAAGCCTCGGCTCAGAGTCCAGAATGAATTCCCCAGGACGCCCCCAAGGTAACTGGCAATGGCGCTTCTCCCAACACCAACTTAACACCCTCGCTTCAAACGCCTCCTCCTATCTCAAAAACCTCGCCCAAATTTACGGTAGAGTGTAGGGAGTGAATGCAGAGAGAAGGGGAGGGAGTCCCGGGAAAACCGCTTTTGGTCATCCAAAAGCGGTTTTCCCGGACCCTTTCCGAAAAGAAGTTCGTCGCCGAAGTAAAATCTATCGATTTTTCTTCGGCGAAAGGAGTAGGAGTTGCTTCGCCAAGATCGTTTGGTTTGGATGGCAAATTTTTAGGAAAAAGCGAAAACCTTTCTTTTTCCGAAAAAAGAAAGGTTTTCGCAACTTGTCGTTTCTTAAAATGGCTTCTTTTTACCTAACCGTCATTTCGATCATGGCGGGTGCTCTGGATGTGGATGCTCCTGAATTGGATCCAGCAGCTGCTTTGCTTCTAACTTCCAGTATTGTTACAATTAATTCCTTAACGATTGGCTCAATATAGATGGCAAACCCGATAAATTTGAAAACACCCTTTTCTGCGGATTGACAGAACTCGAAGCACTTCGGGCACTTTGTTTGAACTGTCTTTTCCATCCAATTAGCGCCAGATACAATCTTGGGAACCATTTGATCGCACACAATTGGCTTTAAGAAAGCATGAGTCAGTTTGTACATAATAGCTAGGTCAGCATCTTCTATTTTGAGGTTTTTCGATTCAAAATCATGTTTCATTGCAGCGAGAATCAAAATATCAAAAATACCTTCTGTTTTGAAAGACTCACTGTAGGTTTTTCCTGTTTTTAGGGATAGAGAGACTTCGTCAATGCGGCTTTTAATTTGACTAGTGATGAACTGGGCGCTTGTGCCTACAGGTATATTGATAGCTTCATCTTGGGACAGAAGCAAATTGGTCAGAAAATCTGTTATAAGCTTCTTCTTTTGTTCCTCAGTTGCAGAGATATTGAGTGACAATTTTGCTGTATTTGCAGCATCAAGGATAGTACCGATATAATCCATAATGTACAAACCCAGTTGCTGTTGAATGCCAGCTGCATTCGCTTGCAAAGTGGTTGCCGCTTGTTGTGTAACCCCAGGAGTGCTAGCAGCCGCTGAAGCATAATCTGTCAATGATACAGCGAATGATGAGATAACGGAAAAGCCCGTAAGGACAAGGGTAGATATTAATTTTTTCATAAGTACGAATTCCTCTTGTTTATTTCAGAAAGGGAAGCTGAACCATCAGCTCCTTCAGACCCCATCATTCTAATCAGAAAAACAAGAAGCGTTCAAGCCAATTTTTGCGTGTACTGTAGGTTCAAGTTGGAAGAGCAATAGGGATTAGGGATTGCAAAACGGAGGGAGAGATGGAACCTGGAATGTTTCCGAGACAAAAACCAGGAACAAAAATGTATAAACATCTCTCCAAAGAAGAAAAATGCATTGGGAATAGAAATGCGGAAGGCAAAGACCTTTCCGTTTCTCTTTAATAGACCAAAGACAGGTGTTTTCTCCGCTTCTCAATGCAATTAACCATTAGAAGCTTTCATCTTTCTGAGATTTGGGTTTTTTAAGGAAGCCGAATGGATTAAAGAGTGTTGTCCATTCAGGTTTTTGGAGCGTTCCTTTTAGAGAAGCTTGAAATCCCCGAGAAATGGGACGAAAAATCCAAAGTGCTTGTTTAATTACCGGGGCGTGAATTTCATCCAAAAGTCCTATCTTGACGAAGGCATTGACGTTATCATTCATCAAATTCAGCGACCCTTCTCCTTCGACCTTTGCCACGGGGCCTATGAGCTTTAAATTGTGGGTAGTGGCTATACCCTCTTTTAATTGAAAGTTTAAGGTAGCATTTTTGAGGTCAAGCGATCCAACTGCCCCCAATAGAGGGGTGTAAGCGAGCAACGAAGATAATGGCCCAAAAAGATGGATTTCTCCTATCTTTGCATCCGTAAAAGAAATATGACCTTGTCCAGAGAAGGAGGATAAAGATCCCAACGTGCCAGAGGCCTCCATTTGCAGAGAGAGTAGTCCCTTATAGGGATTGGTGTTTGAAGACGAAGTTTTGGGATTCTGGGCCTTTCTCAAAGCAGGGATTTTTTCAAAAAGGATTTCATTCCTTGCATTTTTTAAATCGAGGTAAAAAGTTATTGCTGTTTTTTCAGGGAAAAGTTGCATAAAAGCATCTGCCGTTAGAGTCCCATTCGCTAAAGAAGCCTCTAATTTTTTGATTCTAAAACAGTCTTCTGTGAGTTTTGCCTGGAAATTGAGGTTTTTAAGAGGAATGCCATAAGCAATAATTTCATTTTCGGACGTCCAAGAACAATCTAGTTTATCATATCCTTTTGCTGTACAATTTTTTTGAAAAATACAACCGCTCAATTTAACAGCTGGAGGATTCTGGCACTGAATATTTTTTGCAACTTCTGTGAGATTGGGTACAAATGATAAAATGAACTCATCATGCGGAACCGTTGAATAGATATCAAATGATAATATATCGGAGTCCGGCAGAGGACTTGTAAAAGTCAAAGTGATATTTCCATCAATATAACCCAATGGGTTCTTTAATAACAAATTATCAAAAGAAAGGTAGGTGGCGTCACCATAATAGCGCGAAGAAAAAGTTTCTGCATTTAATTCCTTGTATCGAAAATGGGAAGCTGAAACGTTGCCAAAAAATGTATTTTGAGAAATTTTCTGCCAATTGCCTTGGATATCGATGTTCGCATAAGGAAACGCAGCATTGAATTTAAAAGGGACCCAAAATTTTTTCCACCAGTCTTTTAGTAGTGTATTCAAAAACGCAGGATTTAGGACGCCATCAAGCAGAAATCGATAGTCTTGTGTTTCTATGTTGTGCTTGTAAGAGCCTGTAACGCAAGAGTCTTCTGTCTTTAGGAAACAGTCTTTTATTTCCAGTTCGTTCCCGCAAAAATTGCCACTTGCTTTGGCTTTAAGAAATAGATTTTCATTAAAAATAGCATTATTTGTTTTTAAGACAAAATGAACGTTTTGTAATAATGGGCCTTCGTTTAGTTGTACCGATGTATCAAACTCTGATTGGATAGGTTCGTGAAACACAAGAGAAGGCATCTTCGAGAGGATTTCGTTGGGAAGGAACTTCATTAAGTTTTCAAAATCGAAGTGTGCAAGCCCCTTCAGTCTGAGATTTTGGTCAATTAGGGAAAACTCTGTTTTTAGCCAACTTTCTTTCTGGTAAGCAGCCAGATGTCCTGTAGGTTTAGTAAAGTCAAAATTATTGGAGGAGAAAATGGCAGTCGGGATGTTTTGATTGTTAAAAGAAATATCATTCCCACAAAGACGCACAAAGTTCAGAGTCTTTGTATGAGGTAAGAAGGTTCCTTCAAATGAAAGCGTCTTGGCTGTAACTAAGCCCTTTTTCAAATTCCTTAAAAAACCGCTGGCTGTGCAGGACCCATTCTTTGGGGAAAAAGTAGATTGAAGACATAGCAGCTCAGATGAAATATCTCCTGTTTTTGCTGAATAAGCACTAAATAATAGATCGATGGATTGTCCGCGTTGAGAAAATGCTAAAAACGGCTTATGAAAATAGTCTTCATAAAGGTTGATCGCATTGAGGTACTTAAAAAACAATACATTCTGGTCATTGTTGCCGATCGATACTGAGGGAATTTCAATCTGGTTGCCGACGATCCTTACCTTGTTAAATTCTCCAGTAAAACGAGATAATACCCAGCGCCCCTCACAATAGGCTTCAGCATAACATCTTTTTAAAACGGGTTCCTGATTCCCTGAAAGAGACAAATAGGGAGGGAGATACAAAGATGCATTTACCAATGAAACTTTACTCAAAAGAGACGAGCTCAGTACCCCAAAAGGATGGATTTGGGAATTAACTTCATCGCAACTAGCTATCAAAGAATGCGTTCCTTTGTTGTATAGCTTTACCTGGTGAGCAGAAATAGTAAGATTTGAAGATAATAGTAACTTGTCGAAAAAGACATCTATAGCCAAATATCTTCTGCAATAAGTTTTCACCCAACTCTGAACAAACACAGGAAGTGCAAAAGAGGTCTCTCCCAAATAGCAGGACAATAACCCTATTTGTAAAGTGAAAATACCTACCAACAGCACATTTACAAAAAAATGTACCATCCTTTTACAAAATCTATATCCCAAGAAAGTCATTTATAGATAATTAAATTCCGCTTGATAAGGCCGGAGCCCCCAAGAAAAACCAATCATCTGACCAAATAAAGTCGAAGGATTTGTTTGGCCAGACGAGATCGAATTTATTCATGCTCTTGAAAATAACCATTAGGTTGCATCAATAGGTTTTCAGTTCGCTCTATATACTTAGACTCGTTTATGTTGACACCGCTGGAACCCTTTCTTTTTCAGGAAAAGAAAGGATTATGGATGTGTCAACTTAAATTGATTTTACTGTAAGTTTGTGAAAAATAGTTAGGTGTATTATGAGGACCTCCAAATAATTCGAGGAAATTCACTTTTTCTCTGGGTTGTTTTTGTAAGACTTTAATTTTCAAATACATATGGATTGTGGTGTTTTTCTCTCTTAACCGTAGTTGATGGGCCATGGCCTGGATAAATGATGGTTTCATCAGGCAGGGTATAGATCTTTTCTTTAATTGATTTTTCAAGTAAACTGAAACTTCCGCCAGGGAAATCTGTCCTACCAACGCTTCCCGCAAAAAGTAGATCGCCTACAAACACACAATTCAAACTTGGAATATAAAAGGATACATTGCCTGGAGTATGTCCGGGCGTATGTAATACATGGATTTCTTGATCGAGCAAATTTAGAACTTCTCCATCTTTCAGTGAGTGGTCAATGGTTATGGGAGGTATTGACATGCCTGGTGGCATATAATCAGCCGCAATCATGGGATTTTTTAATAAATGCAGATCGCCTTCGTGTGCGTAAATTGTGACATTCTCCTCTTGGAAATAAGCAACATCACCTACATGGTCCCAATGGCCATGTGTAATTAGAATTCCTTTTAATTGCAGCTTTCTTGATTGAATGAGGCTACCCAATTCTTTCCGTATCCCTTGTGGCGCTTCTATCAAAAACCCAGCTTCTCTCTCTTTGTCCAGTAAAAGATATGTGTTGGTTTGTAGTAGCCCTACCTTATATGTCTCTATTTTCATGTGAAGATTAAGATATTTATAGTAAATTAAATCTCTATTGATAAGGGCGAAACCCCTTTCTTTTTGAGGGAAAAAGAAAGGGGTTTCAGACCTTCCCCTAAGAAAAACTCTAAATTGGGCTAAACAATCTCAAAAAAATCTTCGAATTTGTTTGGCCCGATGGGATAGAGTTCATTCATGTTCTTGGAAATAACCATTTATTGGTATCAATAGACGTTCCATTCACTATAAGCAATAGGAATGGTTTATTTTTCGCCGAAGTATAGTAAAACGCATTGAAAATGAATACAGTATTTTGTTTTGGGGCGACTTCTCCTCCATCGCATAATAAAAACCGGAAGGTTTTGATTATGTGATTATGTGATTATCAAAAGTGTTTCTTTGGAAAGTGCGAAAACCTTTCTTTTCTTGGAAAAGAAAGGTTTTTGCAGTCTCATACTTAGATCTTAAATTGATCGACGATGTTCCGGAGTTTGATTGCAATTTTGGTTAGTTCACCGACGCTGGTGTTCTTTTCTGTCGCTTCAGCGGATGCGGTTGCTTCGCTGATTTCTTGTATGTTTTGGGACACATCTTGTGCACCTCTTGCAGCTTCTTTTACACTGGAGGCTAACTTATCGGTGCCTTCGACAACCGATTGCACTCCTTTTGCGAGGTCTGTAGTGGCAATGGAAATACCGTTCATGTTATGCGCAATTTGTTCTGTAGTGGTAGCTTGCTGCTCGACGGAACCTGCAATCGCATTTGCAATTTTGTTTACTTCTTCTACTATCCTAGAAATTTCGTCCATTGCTGAAACGGAGAGGGTAATGTTATTTTGTACATCTTCCAACTGAGCTGATATTTGTTGAGTAGCTTGAGCGCTTTGTCTTGCCAATTCTTTAACTTCGTTTGCTACAACGGCAAATCCCTTCCCTGCTTCTCCAGCGCTGGCTGCTTCAATGGTTGCATTCAGTGCAAGTAAGTTTGTCTGGCTTGCAATATTGCTGATCACTTCGATAACGTTACCAATTTCTTTTGCTGAAGAGCCTAATTTATTCATGGTTTCCTGCATTGCCTTTGCATTTGCGTTGGCTTTTTCTGTGATCTCGGATTCTTTAGAGCAGTTTTTTGCAATTTCCGCTGTTGATGTGGTGATTTCTTCGATGGAAGAAGCTACGTTTTTCACGGATGATGCCATTGAATCAGAAGAATGTCCGATGGAACTTACGCTAATGGATACTTGCCTTGCGACATTGGCAATCGAGCTAATATTTCCAGACAGTTCTTTTCCTGCAAAAAATACAAATCGAACACGTTTTCTGAGCTCTGAAGCAGATTGCCATAGCATTCCAGAATTCCCGCTAACATCTGTTACGAACGCTTGTAGCTTGTTTGCAAACACGTTAAACCACTGTGCGCATTCAGAAACCTCGTCTTCCCCTTTTATAGGGATTCTCTTCGTTAAATCGCCTTCTCCCTCTGCAATTTCCCTTAATATGTTTCTTGTGTTAGCGATGGATTTTATGATATTTCTTGCAATTAAAATTGAAGATACAAAAGCAATTGACAGGAAAATGGCTAAGATACTGAGCTCTATTTTTTGCTCTTTCCCTATTTCCCGTATGCGAATTTTTAATAGGGATTCTAACTCGTTGGAGGCTGTTTTCCAAAACTCAAGTAGGTCTTTTTCTAGCAGATTTCCTGCCGCTATTGCTTCATTTGGGTTGGCGTTACTCAATTCATCCGGACCACATAGTTGTGTCACTGATTCTTGGAATGCGAGTGCGCTTTTCCTATACTTTTCGATTGAGGGAGGGATATTGTTGTGTAATGAATTACTTGTTCCGTAGAAATTTTGATCTTCGTTCATTGCCGTTTTGATGTGCGATGCCATCCTTTTTAGATCAATATTGATGAACGTTTCAACGTCTGCTTGGATTTTTACTCTTTGTTTTTCAGGGATTTTTACTTGTGGCGCAAGGGAACTCAATTCGAATAAAATTTCAGCTAATTGTTGGCATACAATGGGCCAATCGGAAAGAATAGTTAGGACAGTGTAGTGGCTATCTAAATCATAGTCGGTTGTTAGATTCGATGTATCTCCCACATGGGCAATAAGTTCTATAGTGTTCGAGAGGAATGAATCGAAATTTTTATCCATTGTTTCATGGCTGTTTTCATTGGTAATGATAGCTGCTTTTCCTGTCTGTGAAAACTCAGCAGGTAGAAGATGTAAGCGGTTACGCGCTACCAACCCACGATGATTGAGTTGCAAGGGTTCATTTAGCTTCTTGCATAGCTGTTCCGCTGAAACCAGGGTTTTTAATAATGAATGTGAAAGGGCGTAAATTTCGTTGCTATCTCCGTCCGAGAGGCACAATCTTTTGTAGTCTAAGGTTTCCTTATATAAAGGGATTATTACACGAAGAACCTCATTCCCTCGCTGTTCAAGCTTAGTAAATTCAATTTTATTCTCTTTTTCTTTTAGTAAAAATAAAACCAATGCCATGATAGGCACAGCAAAACCAATTATCAAAATAACTAATTTATGTGAAATCTTCAGCCTTGCCAACATAAGTCCAGCGCCCTTCTTCTCTCATGAAAACAATTTTTCGAAAAATAATCAATGGTAAACTTTAGAAAAGCGGCATATAGCAACAGTAGCCTAAGAAGTAGCAAGGCTCAGAAGCCTTTCTTTTTTATGAAAAGAATAGCCTTCGTACCCTTTCGCTTTTTTAAGTGTTTCTATGCTATGCAAGCCATTGTGCTTTCAAAGGGAGTCGTAAAAAGCTTCTGCTATAAGATGCATTAATCGTAACTACAGAAAAAAGCTTGCTTTGAATGTTTTTTATTGTGAAAATGCAGGATGAAAGGGTCGTAATTTTGACTCTACTTATGAGAGTTGTGTTTTGTTGCAAAGCCATAAATGAATATAATTCTATGTTTTTGACTAAGTTGTTGGATTATAATCGAGGTAGTTCTATTTCTATTAAAGACGGAAAAGACCTCCCTTTTGATCTCAAAGATGAAGGGATTCCGACATAACTAAGATACTTGTTTACGTAGCCCACATATGTTCAACTTACTAACAATAAAGAAAAAATTGGCAGTGTTTTCATTGTTGTACATATTTACTATATGTATATTAATTTCGGTGGGTCTCTTTTTTTGGAATCAGCTTGGCACCGGGACTCTTTTTGAGCAAAATGTACGTGGTATTATTGGACAAGTAAGTTCCGCTAGAATTGCGGAAAAAGCTTATCTGCAATACTATAGTAAAGAATGTATTAAGACCTTTCATGATAGCTGTGCGGGAGCAACCCGGCTGCTTTCCCTTCTTTTTCAGTCCCATCCAGATAACCGAAGAATAGAGTTGCTTCTAAAAAATCTTGATGAATATAAGTCGCAATTTGAAGAACTTGTGTTTGCGCACGAAGAAACCCAAAAATCTCAGAATTCTCTAGATTCTACTGTCAATGAAGCCATTGCGAAGGCGAAGGAATTGCACGCAAACTTAAGAACTCGCGAAGCAGGCCTAAGTGAAATGGGTCAAGGGCTCAAAAGCGCTGAACTGGGTATGATCAATGCGACATCGGATGCAGACCGACTTGTTCTTACTCTTTCTGCTCTCTATTATCAGTTTTTGCGTAAAGGTGACGTTTCTTTCCTAAAGCAATTTGATCGCATTATTTCGACACAGGGAGATATGGTCAAAAATTCTCTCAAAATATTTGCTTCAGCTTCAAGGGATGAGTTATTGATAAAATATGCCCAAATCTTAAATAATCTGATAGATGATGCAGCTAGGCTTTCAAAGCCGGCATTAATAGCCTTCAATAAGGAAGCGACTGCTGTCTCTAAATTAGATAGTATTGGAGAGAAAATGTTTAGGAATTCGGATACATTGCTTGTTCAGTCGCAACAAGAATGCGACAGCATAAAAAAAACAGCCGGGTTGCTTGCGATATTGGTTGCTTTCTTTGGGGGTAGTATTGCTGTAATTCTTGGGACATCGATTAGTCTTTCAATTACGCGTTCCCTAAGAAAGGCAATAGACCTTTTAAAAGATATAGCTCAAGGAGAAGGAGACCTTACTAAGCGTTTAGAGGTGAATGCGAAAGATGAATTAGGAGAACTAGCTCAGTGGTTTAATACATTTGTAGAGAAAATTCAAAAGATTATCCTAGACATCAGCAAAAACACGAATGTTCTAACATCGACAGCTGACGAACTTTCTCGAACTTCCGCGCAAATGGAGTCTAGTGCAAAAGGGATTAGTATCCAAGCAAACGATATCTATTCAGCCGGTAAACGTTTTTCTGATAGCATTCATAACATGGCTGTAATGTCGGAAACTATGAATAATTCTTCCACAATGGTAGCTTCTTCCATTGAACAAATGAATGCCTCCATCAATGAAGTTGCCAAAAATTGTATGCAAGAAGCAAATATAGCGGGACAGGCAAATCGAGAAACAGAAACGTCTTTCCTTCTCATGCAAAAATTGAGCAAATCTGCGGAGGAAATTAACAAAGTTGTTGACGCAATAAGCAATATTGCAGAACAGACTAACCTGCTAGCACTCAATGCCACTATTGAAGCAGCAAGCGCGGGTAGTGCTGGGAAAGGCTTTGCTGTTGTTGCCAATGAGGTTAAAGATCTTGCAAAAAAAAGCGCCCAAGCAACAGAACAGATTATAAAACAAACTCTTGTTATTCAAGGAGATACGAGGTCTGCTGTCGCGGGAATTGATCAAATATCAAAAATTGTTTCAGAAGTCCGTGGCCTTTCCAACAACATCGCATCTTCCGTTGATGAACAATCTACGACTGTCGAAGAGATTTCAAAAACAATAGATGCCTTCTCTAAATCGATCAAAAATTTATCCAGTAATATCCAGGATGCATCGTCTAGCTCCAAACAGGTATCGCGTAACATTGAAATTCTCACTAAATCGGCCGAAGCCTCAACTGTGGGGGCAACTACAACAAATATGCATGTGGCAGAACTCTCAAAGATGGCTGAACAACTAAACTTTCTTGTCAGACAATTTAAAGTTTAAGGATGTATTTGAAGAGAGTTGGAGTTTTTGAGGGAACCTCTTTTATTCCCAGTGGATTTCGTTCCAGAAAAAGCTGATTTCAACTTTCGAGTGTGTTATAGTTAATAGCATAGAGAATAGATACGAGGAAACCCTTCTTTTCGAGGAGAAGAAGGGTTTTTTGGCAGAAAGCATGTGTTCAGTTTTTGAGTATGTTGGGCTACGGATTCACACTCTCTTACGTACACATGTACGCTCGGTCGTATTCACCTTGCCCGCCTTCTCAAAAATAGAACAGATGCTTTCTGAGCTTTTCCAAGAAACACTTTTAATAATCGCATAATCAAAAACCTTACGGTTTTTATTATGCGATGAATGAGAAGTCGCCCCAAAACAAAATACTGTATTCATTTTCAATGCAATTAACTATACCCCTTTCTATTGCCGAAGAAATTTTTTAGGATTTTATTGGGGCGACATTTGGTTCCTTTAAAAAAACCCGGAAAAGAAGAAATTTGATTTCAAAGAATCGTTGACTTGTAATGGAATTTAGTTATTAATTTTACCTTTAAAAGTTGACACTAGATGGTTAAGGTGAGGAATTTTTGTTTTTATATATTTCCATTATTCTTTGGTACCGTTACTTATGCGGGTGGTGCCGAAGAAGTTAATATTAAGTCCGATGTTTTGTTCCATATATTTGGGAACTTTCCTGTAACAAATTCCATGCTTACGAGCTGGATTTTTTCCCTGATTCTCATCTTTATTGTTAGGCGTGCCGTCGGTAGGAAGCCAGCGTTAATTCCAGGTCGCGGTCAAGCGATTGTTGAGTCGCTAGTCGAGGGGATGTATGAGATTTTTGAGCCGGTGGTTGGTAAGAAGATGATAAAGCATACCTTTCCTATACTCATAGGCTTCTTCGTTTACATACTTATACAAAATTGGAGTGGTCTTTTTCCGGGAATCGGAACGCTTGGGAGAATAACGGAGCATGGTCACTTGGTAGCTTTTTTTAGACCGGGTAATGCAGATTTGAATTCGACCCTTGCCCTTGCTCTCATTTCCTTTATTGCGTGGGGTTATTTTGCCTTTCGGTATACAGGTCCTAAAAATCTGTATCTTCACTTGTTTGGAAATAAGGCCGATCCCAAGGGAATTCCTATCCTAATTTACGGATTTTTGTTTTTTATTTTCTTTGGTGTTGGAGTAATTGAGGTTATTTCTATCCTTTTCCGATTAGTCTCCTTGTCCTTCCGTTTATTTGGTAATGTATTTGGCGGAGAAAGCCTTATTGTGAGTATGGAAGGGGTGTTTAAATTTGCATTGCCTGTTCCATTTTGCTTTCTTGAATGTCTCATCGGGCTTATTCAAGCTTTTGTTTTTTCGTTACTTGTTTGTGTGTACATCGGACTCGTTTGCAATCATGACGAGGAAGAGGGCCATGAGCATTAAATTTCACGAATAGGGACCATGCCAACGAGTGTGGGCTATTCAAAACTACAACAACTCTAAATCGTAAAATACTATGGAAATTCCATCAATTCTTGCAGAACTTACGGGTGACATTGGTCGCGGTCTTACATCTGCGTTTGGTTGCTTGAGTGCAGCTTTTGGCGTTGCTCTCATTGGTACAAAAGCTGTTGAAGCCGTTGGTCGCAATCCTGGTGCATACGCTAAGATTTTGGTGCAAGCTATCTTAGGGATGGCGTTAGCAGAAGCGGTCGCTTTTTATTCTCTGTTTTTGTACAAGTAAAGGAGGACGAAGGCTTGTATTTTATATAGAGTGATGCAAAGGGGAAAGTAATATTTTTTGTCTCTATTTTATTGAGTTAATAAAAACCGAGTGGTTTTTTAATTTATTGAGGGACAAATAATTACTTGCTTTTTTGAGAAAAGCAATCCTTATAGAGACAAGCCTTTTTTTGAAATAACAATAATGTAGTGTAATGGAACTTTGTATGTTTTTCGCTTCTGGTATTTCACGAATTGCAGATTCTTTTGGTGTAGAATGGCCTATGCTCATCGCCCAAATAGTGAATTTTTGTATAGTTGCTTATGTTTTATATCGTTTTGCATTCAAGCCGGTTTTGCGAACGATAGATGAGCGTCAACGGAGAATCGCAGATGGTCTTCAGTATGCGGAGGAAATGAAGCGTCAATTGGCTGAGGCGGAGCGCAAACGCAACGAGACCATAAAGGAAGCATCTTTAAGTGCGAGAAAGATTATCGAAGAGGCAAAGGACGCGGCAGAGGATTACGGAGAGAGGCAGAAGAAGGAAGTCGAATTAAAGGCGGAATCTATTTTGCAAAAGGCGCGTCAAGAGATTGAGAGCGAGCACCAAAAGATGCTGACGGATATCCGTAGAGAAGTAGCGACCCTCGTTGTGCAAGTTACTGGGAAAGTCATCGACAAAGATTTGTCGGAAAAAGAGAAGGCAAGAATCAGCGAATCTGCCGCAGAGCAAATAGCGAGCATCTAACAACGTATGGACGGCCAATCTCTTAAGTTTTTTGCGAAGAAATTAATACCTCTTTCTATTGAAAACG
>Ga0154466_1101_pt1 | contig 14613 bp, 10 predicted proteins | sample RifGroC2_FD_105659 | JGI IMG/M metagenome (GOLD analysis project Ga0154466, IMG submission 105659) | Verrucomicrobia bacterium GWC2_42_7 | reverse complement strand
TAAATAGACTTAAGGGTCTCTTCTAAGATATGAAGATTTGATGGACTCATTTCGCATAGAGGCAACCTAACTTCAGCGGATGGTATAATTTTTCTCATAAATAGAGCTTTTTTAATAGGAACAGGGTTTGGTTCTATAAAAAGATTTTTAAAGAGAAAATAATATTTTTTATTAATCTCAGATGCACTCTCAAGGTCGTTATCTAAAGCATGTTTTACCATTTTAACAAGAGGCTTAACAACAAGATTTGAAGCCACACTAATGACTCCTTTAGCCCCCAAGGCAAGGAATGGCAAAGTAAGGCTATCATCACCGCTTAACACCAGAAAAGAGTCTCCAACCTCTTTTATTATTTGAGAAACACGATTACAAGAACCTCCGGATTCCTTAACTCCGATAATATGAGGGTATTTAGCATGTAATTTAGCTAAGGTATGCACCCCAATTTCAATCCCACAACGCGAAGGAATTGAATACAAGATGATAGGTTTTTGTGTGCATTCTGCAATACGGCTGAAGTGAATAAAGAGACCCTCTTGGCTTGGCTTATTATAATAGGGAGCAACTACCAACATCGCGTCAACCCCTAATTTATCAGCTTGCATAGTACGTTTAATAGACGTCTGTGTACAGTTAGTACCCGTTCCTGCAATGATAGGAACTCTTTTTTGAGCCTTTTCAATTACAAAACGGATGACAGCGTCTTGTTCTTCATAGTCAAGGGTGGGTGATTCACCTGTAGTTCCAACAGCGACGAGACCATTAATTCCATCTTCTATCTGCTGATTAACGAGTTTTTCCAGTGATTCATAACAGATTTTTTCGTTATAAAAAGGGGTGACTAAGGCTGTGTGTACGCCATGGAACAGGCTTACATTTAAAGAGGGTTGGGGTTTCATGAGGTTCGATAATTATCAATGTCTTCATTTATAAGCAATCCAGCGGATTTGGCAATAACTTTCTTTCCACAACCCTGCTAAATTCTACAAAAGATAAAATTTTTGAGGAAAACCTATTAGGAAAGAGAGTCATAGCTATTTCAAACACACTTTAGGCGCCTTTTGATCGGTATTATTAACAAGGAACGGATTCCATCCCCTCGGCCTAATTACTATAATATCTTTCTCTCTGAAATTTGGGTCTTGATAATAGAGGCTAAACCTGACAAAATAAATGTGAACTTCGTCTGCTGAAACCGTGAAACCGTTATGTTGTCTCCTGTAACGCCAATTACTCAAGAGGAATATGATTTTATTCGCCAATTTGTTTATGAAAAAAGTCGAATAAATTTGGGTCCTCATAAGAAAGAACTCGTAATGGCTCGGCTATCTAAGCGCTTAAGAGCTCTTAATCTTACAACTTATAAAGAATACCTTACTTATTTAAAGGACATTAGCCATAAAGAGGAGATAACCCATCTCATCGACGCCATATCTACCAATCATACTTTTTTCTTCCGCGAAACGATACATTTCGATTTTTTAACTTCGGTCATTTTGCCGGAGTTTGTTAAAAAAGCCGGAGGTGGCATGAGAACCTTTAGGGTGTGGAGCGCTGCATCCTCTACAGGGGAAGAACCTTATTCTATCGGCATCATTCTTAGTGATTACTTTTTGAGCCATCCCCATATCCAATGGGCTTTAGAAGGGACAGATATCTCAACCACCGCACTTGGAGCAGCAAAAGAAGGCATCTTTTCTGAAGAAAAAGTCAAGCAACTGAGCTCTGATATCATAGACCGCTATTTTAAGAAATGCTCGGAGACTAAAGAAGGGTTTTACCAGGCAAAACCACCATTAAGGGCAAAAATGAACTATCGGGCTCAAAACCTACTCAAGCCCCCCTACCCCTTTCACGAACCATTCGATGTCATCTTTTGCCGCAATGTGATGATTTACTTTGACCGTCAAACTCAACAAGAATTGGTTAGCTATTTGGTTCCTCATCTAAGAAGCGGAGGATACCTCATGATTGGGCATGCAGAGAGTTTAGCAGGAATTTCTCACACATTAAAAATTGTAAAACCCACTATCTATCGCAAGGAATAGGCTTCGATGGAAAGAATCCGCTTGTTGATAATCAATGCTTCAACAGAAAGCTCCAATCTCTTGCAAAGCATCCTCAAAAAGGATTTTTTAATCCATATTGTAGGCATCGTCAACAACCTATATGACGCTCGAAAAAAAATAGGGGAACTCAAGCCGGACGTCTTAACCCTGGATATACAAACACCGGACAGAGGAGAGCTTCATTTCCTAAAAATTTTAATGGAAACCAGCCCCATGCCAGTCCTTGTGGTAACTTCCCAAGAGGAAAGGAGCTCGCGTACGATCAATCAAGCATTCGAATTGGGAGCTGTCGATGTTATCTATAAACCGTTACCTCCTTTCTCTGAAAACTTAGAAAATTTGGAGCTTTCTCTCATAAATAAAGTACGTGCAGCCTCTCTTTCCAAAATATCGGCTCTTGCTTCCGTTGCGCACAAAACAAACCAACTCGCTAATGAACAAATTGATTCTGTAATAAGTAGCCAGAATATCACATTCCACCCTAAGCAAATTTTACTCCTCGGTGCTTCCACTGGAGGCACCGATGCCCTAAGAAGCATATTGACTTCCCTCCCCCCAAACATTCCTCCCATTTGCGTCGTCTTGCACATTCCATCCTACTTCTCAAAAGCTTTCGCACTCCGACTAAATGAGTGTTGCAAATTTAAAGTAAAAGAAGCGGAAGACGGCGAAGAACTAACTCAAGGCGTTGCTTTCATCGCTCCTGGGGATTACCACATGCGCGTACTCTTTAATCACAAATACCATATAAAATTGTCCAAAGACCCAAAAGTATGGTATCAGCGCCCAGCCGTCGATGTCCTTTTTAAAAGCGCAGCCAAGTCTGCAGGAAAATACGCCGTCGCTGCAATCTTAACAGGTATGGGGAAAGACGGCGCCGAAGGATTATCCGCCCTCAAAAAACAAGGCGCCAGAACATTCGCACAAGACCAACAAAGCTCCGCCTCGTACGGAATGCCCCAGGCCGCCCTCGATGTCGGCGCCGCCGAACAAATCGTGCCCCTCTCCACCATGCCAAGCGTTCTCTACAATACCCTTTGCTCGCTTTCCCCAAAACTTCAAACAACCAAGATCACTTAGATATAGCATAAAACATTAAAGAAGAGACAAGATGCGAAAACCTTTCTTTTCACAAGAAAAGAAAGGTTTTCGCGTATCTATTCTCAATGCTATTAACTATACTATATATCTTTTGCTACAGCTTAAAGCCTACGGATCTTGCATCTTTGTCAAAAGCGCGGACGGCTTCGAGGGTCATATCCTCGAGAGATTTTCCTAGGGTGAGTTCGGCTTTTGCCAAGATATCGTGTGGAACAGTTATGATATCGCAACCCGACTCCTGGGCTTGGATAATATTATAAACTTCCCTGACGCAGGCCCAAAGTAACTTAATTTTTGGTTTTGTTGCGATCAAAGATTTTGCTGTTTTGATGATCGGCATGGGATCTACGCCTGTTTCTGAAGTGCGTCCTGCAAACACGGATAAGATGCTGCTTGTATCGGGAGACAGGGCAGCAATCATATCTTTTATTTGTTCCAGCGTGAATAGCGCTGTTACATTGAGTTGGATTCCCTCATGAGACAATTCCTGAACAATACCCGCGGTAGACTCTCCCTTGGTATTACACACGGGGATTTTGACAAAGACGTTCTTTTGCCAACTTTGGATTTTCCTCGCTTGGCGTTTCATTTCTTGCAGGTCGTCCGAAAAGACCTCGAAAGAGATGGGCTTAGCAGTAACCACTTTTAGGACCTCTTTCGCAAACCCCTCATAATCAGCAATTCCTGCTTTTTTCATCAAAGATGGATTTGTCGTAATTCCTTTGATAAAACTTTTTTGATTGAGCTCAATAATACCTTTGTAATCAGCTCCATCCGCATATAACTCGATTCCTAAGTCGCTAATTTTAACCATATGTGAAAATTCTCCAACGTTAGGCCTCCAATCGCAATCTTATTTTATGTCTTTTTTATCTTTAAAAAATTTCGGGGAAACTGCTTTTAGTCGCCTAAAAGCGTTTCCCCGCACCCCTTCCGAAAAGGAGGTCGTTGCGCTGGAATAAATTCCACAAGGAATTTATTCCAGCGCAAAGAGACAACCCATTAAAAACAATAACTCTTTAAGAATAAAATGGATAACTCACTTCCATTATCCAAAATTCGCCTTTCCAGGTATATAGTAAATCCAAATTTTATTTATTGATAAATCCAAACCCTTTTCTTTTTAAGGTGTAGTTAATTATATTGAGAGGTGAGGTTCTTTGCGGTTCACATTAAAATATGCAAGGCCCAATCGTTGGTTTTTCTAAGAAGGTTGCCGAAAGCATGAGTTCAACTTTTTGAGAAAGCGGACAAGGTGAACATGAGGGAGCGTACATACGTACGTGACCGAATGTGAATCCGACGTCCAACACACTCAAAATGCTGAACTCATGCTTTCGCAACCTTCTAAAAAGCCTCTTAGCCGCCAACAACAGAAGATAGGTTGAAGATAGGGAGGAAGACAGCGACGACGATACCACCCATAGTTACCCCGAGGAAGCAGATAAGAGCAGGTTCAATGAGTGAGGTGAGGGCAGATACTAAGTTATTGACATCGTTATCAAAGGTATCTGCCGCACTGAGGATCATTTTTTCCACGTTACCTGCTTTTTCTCCCGCTTTAACCATTTGCAGGACAAGAGAGGGAAAGTAGGTATTGGTAGACAAAATGTCGGACAATTGTTTACCAGACTTTACACCTTCGGAGATTTGCTTACAAACTTTTATCAAAAAGGTGTTTTCGGTGATATTAGTACAGATTTCTATAGCTTTTAAAATGGGAACGCCACTACTGAGAAGGACAGAATAGGTTCTGCAAAATCTAGCGGAATTAGATTTAATGGACATTTCGCCAAATAGGGGGATTTTTCTAACAATGACATCCCTTATGTGTTTCCCTTGTGCGGTGTTAAGGAACGTCTTTAACCACCAAAAGAGGAGTCCTCCGCCTAGAAGAACCCAGTGAAAGTTATGGCCCAAGCAGTTGCTGACCGCAATAAGGATACGTGTGGGCAAGGGAAGTGTCGCTCCAAGGCTTGCAAACATGCCTGTAAAAACAGGAACAATAAATACAAGAATGCTGACAACTAACACGATAGCAATGGACAAGATAACCGCCGGATAGGTCATGGCGCTCTTGACTTTTTTAACCAATTTTAAGGATTTATCAAAGTAGAGGGCAAGATTTTCCATAACTTCTGCAAGCGAACCAGACGCTTCACCGGCCTCAATCATGCTTATAAATATAACAGGAAAGGATCCAGGAAACTGTTTTAATGCATCAGAAAGGGACGTTCCTTTGACGACTTCATTTCGAATTTGAGTTAAGATTCTCTTGAATATTGGTGACTTAAGTTCTTCAAGGAAAGCGTCTATGGAGGATATAATGGGCAACCCTGCTTTTAGCATAGACGAAACTTGTTGCGTGAATAGAGCCAACTCATTTAGCGGGATTTTTTTCCCTCTTTTTAAGGGGCTTGGCTGGTTTTGGGCTACCTGCCATTTTTGATCTGTCGTTACTTTTTGATGGGGCTGTTCCTTTTTCCCGGATGAGCCCTGAGGATTTAACATTACCATACTTTATTTATACACACATCTTCCCGAAAAGGGAAGCGTATTCTGCAAATAGCTAAGTGTGGGCCCGAGACCCAACGCATTCGAAACTCGACGTCGCATGTAGTTGCTGCAAAGTTCAACATTTCGAGGAGGCGGACAAGGTGAACTTTATTTCAATAACGCGCAGAAAGAGGTTCCCATAAAAAAATCTTGCTATTTGGGTAGGGTTAGTTATTTATTGATATTGTTTAAACAAGAACTCCAGCTAGGGGGAATTTGGCTTTTTGAAGGTGAGCGTTTAAGGTCTTATCGGGGCGATTCTTTTTATGAGCGTTTTTAAGTCCATAGCTTCTACTTTTACAAGTTCCGAGGTCATTGTCCCGGAGAGGAGTGAGGATTTTGCTTTAGTTGAGCGAGTTAGAGCTGGGGACGTTGCAGCCTTTGATCAGCTGGTTGTTAAATACCGCGAACGCTTATTTTCTGTCGTTTATAACATTACTTCTAACAAAGAAGATGCATCGGATATCGCGCAAGATGCTTTTATTCGAGCCTTTCGTTCAATCCATCGTTTTAAGGGAAATTCCGCTTTTTACACCTGGATTTATCGTATTGCCGTAAATACTGCTATTAATTTCTTAAGAAAAAATAGACTTCGTCGATTTTTTAGCTTGGAGACCCTCACGGAAGAAGTGAGCCACAATGAGTTAGGTAATATCTTGGCGTCGAAAATGACATCAGATAAGCCAACTTTCTTAAAAGAATTACAAGAAAAATTGAACGAAGCGCTTCAGAGTCTGTCTCCTAAACATAGGACTGTTATTGTTCTTTTTGAAGTTGAGGGTTTGAGTCATCAGGAGATTGCAGTCATTATGAAGTGCTCAGAAGGCACGGTACGGTCACGTCTCCACTATGCAAAATCCGAACTTCAAAGTAAGCTAAAAGACTATATCCATTAAAAAAACATGTCGTTAAAATCCCAGGATCAATTTGATCAATTAAGCAATTTGTTGCGTATTAAGCGACTAGAGAAACCATCTCAAGAGTTTTGGAACCGATTCGATGAGGAACTGAAACAAAAGATGTTCAGGATGGCGATAAGAAAGGAAAGCATTTTTAAGCACGCGGCAAGAGAGATCGTTGCTTTCTTCAAGAATCCAGCAATATCTCTTTCGACGGCAGCGGTATTTGTTTTGTCATTTTCTTTTTACTCGGCTGTTTTCACACCCCTGCATTGTGTTGCTCAGGATGATTTTGCATCAGATAAAATTCGCAAAATTCTTGAATCACCAAGCACCCAAAAAGAGCTTATTTGCCAAAAAGTCGGCGTTTCAACGTCTTCGGATTTCTTTTTAATGTCAGGAATGGTCCTTTCTCCTTCGTCCCCAACAATTTCCTTTCAATTCAATACCGCGTACTAATCGCTAGTGCGTGGGAAAAAGAAAGATGAAAGGGCTAGGAATCCTTCTAGGTACCAGTGTTGGATTTAAAGAAAATTAGGTTTTTCAAAACAGCATAAAACATTTTACTTTGTCTGTGAGCAAGCATAACGGATTCTTTGTTAAAAACTGGAGACCTCTAAAAAAGAGGCTTTTGGCGCTTTCTAGTTTTTTTTTACCCTTTTAACGCCGCTATTAGCAGGGGATGCCCTGCCTGCGCCTAAATCAAATCCAGAAGCGTCTGACTTCTTTTTAGTATTCCAGAATCGCTTCATCGATTTAATCCAGCAAAAACGCAGAAGTACGGTCAAAGTCTTTGCTTCCGCAAGCATTTCAGAGCAGCTTGATGAATCGAAAAAGGAAGCAAACACATCCCTCAAGATAGGGACAGGGTTTCTTATAAGCCGTGACGGGCACATCGTAACCGATGCCAATACCATTGCCGATCGCAACCTTGTATGGATCGAACATGACAATTTACCTTTTGTGGCTGATGTTTTAGGGATAGACCCCACAACGAACATGGCCATCCTCAAGCTAAAGAAGACACCGGAAAATCTCTCCTTCATTGACCTCGGAGATTCCGTTGAGCTTCCTCCCATTGGAACATTCCTGCTCTGCATCAGCAATAAGTTAAATCTCAATATTTCTCCTTCCTTTGGGTTTTTGTCGGATTACAATACCGTTTGCCCATCCTTATCCAAGATATGGCCAACGACTTACATGCGTTCCTCCCTCCCATGTGAAGGGGCAGATGGAGGCGCCCCGATCTTTGACTTGCTAGGAAATTTCGTCGGAATGATGTCGGTTTCAATTCAGGAAACACGGTCTTCTTTCATTATTCCAGCACGCGCTATTCGTCGCATCCGCGATGATATCCTTTTTTCCGAAAAAGTAAGTTATGCCTATATCGGCATCGAAACAGATACTTCTGGCCGCTACGTCCTAAAAGTCTCTTCCAACTCGCCTGCAGACAAGGCTGGACTCAAAGAAGGGGATGTGCTCCTAAAAATCGGTCGATTCCCCATCTCCAAAATCGACGACGTCATCAACGCCATCTTCTTCTCAAAACCCGGGAACAACCTCGCTGTCCAAGTCCTTAGAGGAAAACAAGAAAAAGAATTTTCCATCCACGTTGCACCCCGCACGGATGCCCCCGTTCATCCTTCTAAGGAAAAGCCCTAGCAAAGAGAAGTTATTTTTAGTTTCGAGTTCGTTGGACATCAGACTCGCCCTCAGTCACGTACTGCAGAAAGAAGTTAGTTTAAGTTTTAAGTGCATTGGACTACGGATTCGTGCTCAGTCACGTACGTATTGTACGGCTCCATCGCACTCCCCTTGTCCGCCTTCTCAAAAGCTTAAACTAACATCTTTCTGCTGTATTATGGGAAGGGAGCAAAAAAGATTCACCCTCGTCCGCCTGCTCGAAAAAAACTTGAGCTAACATCTTTTGCCCCATCCGAAAAGGAGATCGTTGCGCCAAAATTTCCTATTCTACAGCATGGGTCATTAAGGTTGTTACAACTTTAATCCCTTCGCGAAAGAAAAATCGTTAGATTTTCCTTTCGCGATATTCGCTTTTCTTTGGAAAGCGCGAAAACCTTTCTTTTCTCGCGAAAAGAAAGGGTTTCGCACCTTGTCCCTACCCAACTGAAATTCTTCTTACCCTACTATACCCTTTCTAATACACAAACGTTCTCGATATGGCGGGTTTGGGGGAAGAGGTCGATGGGTTGGACTTCGACGAGTTTGTAGGGATGAGATTGGAGGATTGTTTTGAGGTCGCGGGCCTGAGTATCTGGGGCGCAGGAGACATAAACAATCCGTGCGGGAGCAAAGGCTAGCAGCTGTTGAATAAAGGCTTCGTCGCATCCCTTTCTTGGGGGATCTATAATAATGGCGGTTTTATTTCCGGGGACGGCGATATTGGTAAAAATGTTTTCTGCGTTACCCTCTATAAAAGAGCAATTAGTTGCGTGATTTGAGAGGGCATTTTTGTGGGCCCATTTGATGCCTTCGGAATTAACTTCGATACCGACCACTTCTTTAAATAAGGAGTGAGCTGCAATGGCGAAGACGCCAACCCCGCAATAAGCGTCGACCAAGTATTCTGCTCCGCCTGCACTGGCCTGCTTGACGACATAATCTATCATTTTGGGCAACACGAAGGGATTGTTTTGAAAAAACTCACCAGCGGTAAAATGGAAAACCCACTCCCCTATCTTTTCACGACACGGTGCCTTGGGGTTTGTCATAATGCCATCCATGGTATCTCTTAAAAGCAGGGTTCCTCCGCGTTTGAATTTTTGCGGATTCGATTTGAGGGCTTGCCTTTCGCAGGGCAGGACGGAATTGATGCGCTCTGTTGCAATAACACATTGTTCGACATCTACAAGTGCGTGTCGTTGTCCTTGTTTTAAGAAGCCAATATCTACCTCATTGGTTGGCTTGTTAAAATGAGGTGTAATTTTCGACCGATAATGAAAAGTCTGCTCGCTCGATAAGGGAGGATTCACAGCTGTTTCAATACCCGCCAAGTGAGCAAAAATCTCTTTAACCTGCTGCTGCTTCCACTTTAATTGCTGCTCATAAGAGAGGTGTTGATATTGACAGCCTCCGCAATTCCCAAAAAGGTCGCACTTTGGCTGTACCCTATGGGGCGATGGTTCCGTCACTTCGATTAAATCCGCTTCGGAGTAGTTCTTGTGATTTCGGAAAATGCGCGCCCTTACCCGTTCCCCAGGTAAAGAAAACGGCACCATGACAACCCAGCCGTCTACACGACCTAAGCCAACCCCCAGATTCGTCAACGTGTCTACGGTCAACTCAATCTCCTGATGGTACTCAAATGGTCCCGCTCTAAATGTATCTCGTGTTTTTTGTTCTTTCATAAATGTTTAAGTGTTTCAAATGGTAATGGTTGGGGAAACCCATTTTGGTCCCCCAAAATAGGTTTCCCCAAACCCCTTCCGAAAAGGAGTTTCTTCGCGAAAGCAAAATCTATCGATTTTTCTTTCGCGAAAAAGATTTTTTTGTTCTTCCAAATTTCTAGGAATCAGTAGAAAAAAGTCAGTTCAATTTTTGAGTAGGAATGTGGATTTTTGCTCCCATTCCATAATCCGCAGAAAGATGTTAGCTCAAGTTTTTTCGAGCAGGCGTACAAAGGCGAACACGGTTCCCATAATCCCCAGAAAGATGCTAGTTTAAGCTTTCCAGCAGGGGGACAAGCTAAGTGCAAAGGAGCGTACATACGTACGTGACTGAGCACGAATGCGTAGTCCAACACACTCGAAACTTAAAATAACTTCTTTCTGCACCAACAAACTCAAAAATTGAAATAACTTCTTTCTATCTATTATAACATATGGAAGCAATGTTCCGTTTGATACGTTTGATCTATTTGATCTGTTTGATTAAAATCTCCATCCCATTGATCATCAACGTCTCGTTTTTCCCCAAAAAGCAAAAAATGTCTCTTTTTAAACAAAAATAGCTTTTATAGTGGAAATTATTATAGTGAAATGTATTAACAGTCGAGGCGTTTTTGCGGCTCACCTCAAAAGATATAGCATGGGCAATAAAAATAGTTACAAAAATCAATCCCTTTGCGCGAACAAAAAAGGCTTCCGCATCTTGCCTCTTCTTTAATATCTTATGCTATAGCTGCAGCTCCCCATGAAAAAAATCTTCGATCTTTCTTTATTTTTATCTAGCTTTTCCTTTTGAGAAGTGCGGGATATCTAACATTCTTGGATGCAACTTTAACTCATCAAGGTTATAAAGAGGGACCCCCATTCTGTTGGCAATAGCTTGAAGTTCACTGACTATTGTTTCTGGATTAAATTTAAATTGACCTGCCTCTTCCAATTTCCATTGAAAGTTGCTTGGCTCATAAAAAAGGCCTACAATTGAGATTTCATTTGCTGGATTTTTACAACGAGGAACAACTGTAACTTCGTTGTATGGGACGATTTTTAGTTGTTCAATTATTTCATCTGGTGTATCAAACGCATTATGGCAGCACTTGCGAAACCTTTTTTCTCTGGCTGCATCTTCAATATCTTCTTGGGGATAAGGCTTCTTAAAGTATTCATAAATACCTTGAGACGAAAATCCTTCCCCACGAAAGTAAGTGACGTAGGCTTCAATTTGAGTCTGGCTAAACCCTCTCTTGCTAAGATATTCCTGAATCTTAGGGTTTTCAACCCAAGGACCTTTTATACCACTATTTTTACAGATTTCACTCAATTTTTTTAAAAAAATGTCTTTAGGTGGAACAGCGTTGGTAATAAAATTACCCATGTATTGCTCTTGTGTGGTGCTATCATTTTCCATAGGAACACAGGCATCATTTGGTTTCGCAGTATAGATGCATTCGATAGGTGACTTAAGCAAGACTCCGAATCCCAGACTGTCAATAACGCCTTTAAGCGTTGTAGAGTCCATTGTATCAGTTAAGCTTGTGCTTATCATAGAGCGTGCGGTTAGCAGAAAAATCATATTTTCTAAAAAAACAGACCCTACGATTTCATTAGGCTGATGCCCTTGAATATCAACAAATAGATTTTTTATTCGATACTGGCCTCCAGAGGTGCAACGATGTGCCAATAATAGATGCTTGCTAGTATAGGCTTCTTGCCATGCTTGGCTGGGATGGTAAGGGAGATCCCTTGTGTCAGCGGGGGGATAGGCAGGAGCAGGAACTTCTCTTTTCGGGTCTTTTGCGGTAAATTTTACTCCATCAGGGTAACAACGATTGAACGCCTCTGTTAAGGGAATTCCCTCAAACTCAGTTTGATCTACAATAAGGTGGGAGCGACCATTCGTAGCTTTTCCCCTAAACTCATAAAGCCACACATTTAATTCCAAGTCTTTGAAAATCTGTTCAGCGTTTCTAAAATTTTCTTCTTTATCGTCTACGAAAATGAGGTTATGAATAACGATTCCCTTCTTTTGTAAGTCACGAACAAAATGAGCTAGCTGCAGCAGCTTAGGGTCCACCGAGCCGAATATGCAACCATTTACATATAAATTTCTTAATGCGGAGTCAGTGGGTAATTCAAATGAGGTGAAATAAAATTTATCCCGCGAAAGATGTTTCTGTGTCTCTTCAACCCATTCTTTTCCCGCCCGTTGTGTACAACCTATAAGACCACACGTATTATCTCTCAACCAATTAAATAACTCCCATTGCAAGGAAGGAGCTTTTGCACATCGATCAAAGTACAAGGTTTCATCAATGTCTGTAACAATTAGGGTATTTCTGCGCGCATCCGGCTTCATGGCTTCAACCTGGCGAGTGATAGGATCCCAATTGGTAACTAATGTTTGATAAACATTACTTCCATATAGAGAACATTCCGAATAAAAAGCTAATAGCCCGATAATCGCTAACTTTAATTTTCTCATATATAATAGAATTAAATACTATTGATGTCGCCAGCTCTTCGTTTTTGAAGGAAAAGAAAGGTTCCAATAACCTGCCGGCTCCGGAGTATTTTATACTACATGCAAAAAAAAGCAATCTTTCTTTGGGTCCGTTTGATGGGCTTTATCCGTTTGATTAAACTTCCCATTCAATTGATTATCAATAGAAAATATTTTTTGATGGTGCAACAAGATGTCTCTTTTTAGGCAAAAAAACCCGCCTGCTCGAAAAATCGTTTTTCTTAATTCCTTCCAAAAGGAGATACTTGCGCAGGAATAAAATACCCTTCGGTATTTTTATTGCTGCGCAAGTATCTCCTTTTCGGATGGGGTTTGGGGGAACGCTTTTGGGTGACCAAAAGCAGTTTCCCCAAATCTTCTTACTTACCGCAACATTTTTTGTATTTTTTACCGCTTCCGCAGGGGCAGTCATCATTTCTACCGGTTTTAGGAAGGTCGGTTCTGATAGAAATCTTGGGTAGTTTAATGTCGGGAGGAGTAGGCGATGCGGGTTGATTGGGGCCGACTTCTTGGACTTTTTTTGAAAGACGAGCCAGCATATCTTGGAGATTGGATAGGCTAGAGATGGAGCGGAATAGACCAAAACAAACATCTTGACGGATGCGACCCATCATTTCTTCGAAAAAGACATAGGCTTCGCTCTTGTATTCGTTGAGCGGGTCCTTTTGGCCATAACCGCGTAGCCCCACACTTCGACGCAAATCTTCCATTTCAGTGAGGTGGTCCTGCCAGTTCTTGTCGATAGCGCGGATGATAACGTATCGTTCTAAACCAATCAGCGTTTCAGGACTTTCCACTTCTTCTTTCAATTTGTAGGAGTCTCTGATCTTTTGTATAATATACTCCGAAGCTTCTTGGAATTTTAGATTTTGAAGTTGGTCAGCTTTTAAGTTTATGAGGAATTGGGCATTTAACCAATTCAAAAAACTTTTGGCTTCGTCCGAATTCCAATCGTGTGCTTTGGATTTTGAATCGAATGACTCGATGCGGACATCCAATTCTTCTCTTATGAGGTCGAAGAGAAGGACTTGGGGAGCCTCACTATGGATGGCCTCGTTGCGGATACCGTAAATGACTTCGCGTTGGCGATTTAGGACGTCGTCATATTGCAATAGGCGCTTCCGGATGGCATAATTTTGTTGTTCTACAGCCTTTTGTGCATTCTCGATGGAACGGTTCAAGAGGGGGTGCGTTAATTCTTCGCCTTCTTCGAGTGAATTCTCGAGCATTTGGGCGATCCGGCCTCTTGCAAACAGACGCATCAAATCGTCTTCAATCGATACGAAGAACTTTGTAAGACCGGGATCTCCTTGACGGGCACAGCGACCGCGTAATTGGCGATCAATGCGTCGCGATTCGTGACGTTCGGTTCCTAGAACAAATAACCCGCCGAGTTCTGCAATACCCTCACCGAGCTTAATATCTGTACCACGGCCGGCCATATTGGTTGCGATGGTCACGGCGCCTCTTTGTCCTGCACGCGCGACGATGTCTGCTTCCATTGCGTGGAATTTCGCATTCAGGACACTGTGGGGGACATTTGCTCGTTTTAGCATTTTACTTAAAACTTCGGATGCCTCAACCGAAGCAGTTCCCACCAAGACAGGCTGACCCTTATCGTGAGCATCCTGGATGTGTTTAATGACCGCATTGTACTTTTCCCGACGTGTCTTATAGACGACATCATCGATGTCTTTACGGATGCACGGCTTATTTGTTGGAATGCAGATGATACTGAGCTTATAAATATCGTAAAATTCTGAAGCTTCTGTTTCGGCGGTACCGGTCATCCCTGCAAGCTTTTCATACAACCTGAAATAATTTTGTATGGTGATGGTTGCGTAGGTCTTAGACTCTTTTTCGATAGCGACACACTCTTTGGCTTCGATCGCTTGGTGGAGTCCTTCGCTCCAACGCCTTCCTGGCATGGCACGGCCCGTGTTTTCGTCGATGATAACAACTTTGCCATCCAATACGACGTATTCATCGTCCTTTTCGTATAGACAATAGGCTCTCAATAGTTGAGAAATGCAGTGAATTTCTTCACTTCTTTTCGCGAAAAG
>Ga0154466_1100_pt3 | contig 14668 bp, 13 predicted proteins | sample RifGroC2_FD_105659 | JGI IMG/M metagenome (GOLD analysis project Ga0154466, IMG submission 105659) | Verrucomicrobia bacterium GWC2_42_7 | reverse complement strand
AACATACCGAACAAGAAATGCTCTCTTTTAAATACTCTACCGATACTTCGCCCGATGGCATTATGTGGTTTCTCCCCAGTAATAACTGTGAGTTGATTTACGCAAATAGCAGTGCTTGTAAGTTGCTTGGATACGAAGAAGATGAATTAAAAGGGATAAGTTTTTTTGACATAGACCCATTGGCCTGCGCTATCCATAAGCTTAACGACCATATACGTGAAGAAAATGAAATAAATAAAGAATGCGTATTTCGCAAAAAGGGAGGAACCTTAATTCCCATTGAAACAAGTACTTCTTTATTTTCCATAGGGAAAAAGCAATGCGTAAGAAAATCTTTCAGAGACATATCAAAGCGAAAAGAAGACGAACAGAGATTGTTACAGAATCTAGAAAAAGAAAAGGAATTGAGCAGCATGAAGTCACTGTTTGTCAACATCGTATCCCATGAATTCAGAACGCCCTTAACCTCCATAAGCGGCTCCGTAGATCTTTTGGAAAATTACTGGGAAAAACTAGATGAAGGGAAGCGTCAAAAACAGATGTCTTCCATAAAAACCAGCATTCGTCGGATGGTAAAGATAATGGAAGACATCCTGACATTAGGAAAACTTCAGTCTCAAGAATCAAAATTTAAGCCTCAACAAGTAAGTCTCAATAATCTCTGTCAAAAAATCAAAGAAGACCTCGAGCTTTCCATGGAAAACAGATCTATCGAAATCAAGGGAGACTTTTTTAAACAGATCTATGCTGACGAAACCCTATTGTACTTCATTCTTGTTAACCTGTTATCGAATGCCCTAAAATATTCCCCAGCAGATACAACCCCCACATTGACCATAACAGTCAATGAAAAACAAGCTTGCTTCGAAGTCGAAGATAAAGGAATTGGCATCCCAGAAGAAGAAAAAGATAAACTTTTTAACCTCTTCCACCGCTGTAAAAATGTCAGCAATATCAAGGGAATGGGAATAGGTATGTTCTTGGTCAAAAACAGCGTAGACCTCCACAAGGGAACCATCGAAATCTCCAGCCAAGAAAGCAAAGGCAGTAAATTTGTTGTTCGATTGCCCTTAGGGGAACCGCTTTTGGTCCCCCAAAAGCAGTTCCCCTAAACACCTCCGAAAAGGAGATATTTGCGCGGGAATAAATTTTTAAAAATTTATTCCCGCGCAAAATTTCTTTTTCGTAATGGAGTTTTTGAAACGGCCTTTATTACATAAGACATTAAAGAAAAGTTTTCGCGCTTTCCAAACAAAAACGAATATCGCCCAAGAAAAATCTAGCGATTTTTCTTGGGCGAGGGAAAAGGAGTTGCAGTTATACTCAATACACTTGAGAATGGGGGTGTTGGAATCGTTCAGGAAACTATAGAGAAAGAATATCACATATTAATAATAAATAGAATAATTACAAAGACTGGGGTCTATTGTTTTTGGTAGAAATGCAAGGCAATAGACCCCAGTCTATAGTTAATCAGAGTCTCTTTCAATAGAAAATCAGGAAAAAATCAAGCTGTTATAAAAACCTCAGCCCCTGTTGCACTTCTAAGTTGAATCCACCGTTTTTTTAATAAGTATTGACAAATATAATATTTTAATGTTTAAAGCACAAATACTTAATTAAAACAAAGACACTAATTATGAAAAACATAAAATACCTATTGAAAGCAGTGGCAGTGATGCCACTCTTTATGAATTTGGCTGAAGCAGTGAAAGACGCGCCTTCACCATTGGTACAAGCTGCTGCAAGACAGGCCTTGTCTCCCGAGGAAGAATCATTGCGTCTAGATATGGTCGTAAATCCAGAGAAAAATGAGAGCCCCGAAAAACCAATCGGAGAGCCTGTAGCATCAGAAGAAAGTGCTGCTCAATCATCTAGTCAGGGTATAGTTAATATCGATTCGGCTGAGATGAATGATCCCATGCTACAAACCGTTTTAAACTATTTGTCTGAAAGCGACTTAGCAAACTTAGCTAAAACAAATAAGGCTTTATATAAGCTTGTCCAAAGTAAACGCGATCAGCAAAAGAGTAGTGCAATTAACTGTAAAATGATGAAAGCAGATAATCTTAGAATGTTTTTTGCTTCTCACAAAAATATAACCAATGTACAACTAAGGGACGCTACTAACGAAGATCTTGCCGTATTGCCAACTAATCTCACCTCGCTCATCCTTTCAGGGTGCACCCAAATCACCAATGGGGAATTTTTAAAATCTTTACCTAATCTCACCTCGCTCGACCTTTCAGGGTGCACCCAAATCACCAATGGGGAATTCCTGAAATCTTTACCTAATCTCACCTCGCTCAACCTTTCATTGTGCAAACGAATCACCAATTGGGAATTCCTAAGATCTTTACCTAATCTCACCTGGCTCAACCTTGGCGGTTGCTTCCAAATCACCAGTGAGGAATTCCTAAGATATTTACCTAGTCTCACCTCGCTCGACCTTTCATTGTGCAACCAAATCACCGATGGGGAATGTTTGAGACGACTTCCAATTGATTGAAAAGTAATTAAGTAATGGGTCTTAAATCGTTAAAAGGGTAGAGCCTTTTCAATACTACCCTTTATAATCCATTTTCTGAACAGACCTCTAATAGCCTTATCCATTTCATTTAACTTGAAGACCCCATCTGCTAACGAATTAAATCCTTTCAACCACTTCCGCCAAAAATAACAAAAAATGGCAACGATTCTGCCAATTTAAGTGAAATTATGGCAACTGTAGGTAGAGTTTTAGGGAAGTTAGAAAAAGACAACATTCTTTTTGCTGGGACCACGTGGGACCAGTAAGTCCTTTTGCTCTCTTTGCATAGCCCCCAGAAAGAGGTTAGTTTAAGCTTTCGAGAAGGCGGGCAAGGGGAACATGAGGGAGTGTGTTGGTACATGACCGAATGTGAGTCCGCTGCCCAACACACTCGAAACTTAAACTAACCTCTTTCTGCAGTACGTGACGAAGCGCGAATCCTCAAGCCCAACACACTCAAAAGTTGAAACTCTTTTACCTCCTTTGCATAATCCCCTAGAAAAACATCCGTTCAATTTTTGAGCAGGCGGACAAGGCGAACACGACGGAGCGTATTTAAATACGTGACCGAGCACGAATCCGTAGCCCAACACACTCGAAACTTAAACTAACCTCTTTCTACATTTTCTTGTCTGATCGAGGATCCAAAGCATCCCTCAGTCCATCCCCGAGGAAGTTGAAACAAAAAAGGGTTAGGGAGAAGAAGATTCCTGGGAATACGAGGATCCATGGGTAGATTTCCATGGCATTTGCGCCGTCGAGGATGAGGAGGCCCCAGGAGCTCATGGGGGGTTGGACTCCGAGTCCGAGGAAAGACAAAAAGGCTTCTTCTAGGAGGATGCCTGGGATATTGAGCGTGGCATAGACCATGATAACACCCAAGAGATTGGGGATGAGGTGTTTTTTTAGTATGCCAAAGGAGGTTTGTCCAATACTGCGAGACGCTTCTACAAATTGTTGATTTTTGAGGGTGATGATCTGATTTCTGACAATTCTGGCCATAGTGAGCCATTTCATGCAGCCGATTGCCATGAAGAGGAGGATGATATTTCTGCCACAGTACACCATCAATAAAATGACGACCAAGGTAAAGGGCATCGGGTAGATGATATCGATGAAGCGCATGAGAAGCCTATCGATTCGGCCGCCGACTAAGCCTGCGATTGACCCATAGAAGACCCCTATTGTGAGGGATACAAAAGTAGCTGCCAGACCAACTGCGAGAGAAATGCGACCACCGTATAGCATGCGCGTAAGGAGGTCGCGACCTAACAAATCTGTACCAAACCAGTGTTCTATGGAAGGACCCTCTGCTCCCAATAAAAGGTCTTGTTCGTGATAGGAATAGGGAGAGAGAAGTGGTCCAAAAATGCAAAAAATAGCAATAATGAATAAGAAGATCGTACTCAGGACAGCCAAGCGGTTTTCGAAAAGACGACCCCAAGCATCTTTCCATAAAGCAATTAAGTGAGTCCGGGTTTTATCGCGCATGGAAGGGCCTAAGATTCGAGTTTTTGTTTTGGATTGAGGATGGCGATTGCGATATCAACCAACAAGTTGCAGGTGATTATCAAGATAGAATAGAATAAAACAGCCCCAATTATCACCGTATCATCGCGTTCGGAAACGGCATTGATAAAAAGCCGCCCGACACCTGCAATATTAAAGACGGTTTCTATGATCAAGGAACCGCTAATAAGGGCAGCTGTCGTGGGACCAAGATAGGTCACCACCGGAAGGACCGCGTTACGGAGCCCGTGAACAAATAAGACACGGACAATGGACAGCCCTTTCGCAAAGGCCGTTCTCATATAATCCTGATTTCGAACCTCTAGCATGCTTGCTCGCATAAGTCTTGCAATGTAACCCGAATACATTAATCCCAGGGTGACAACAGGGAGGATACAATCACTAGGATTCTCCCAGCCAACGGCATTTAACCAATTGAGTTTTAGGGAAAAAACAAGAACAAGCAATGGGCCGAGGACGAACGCAGGAAGACAAATGCCTGTCATCGAAAACCCCATCAAAGTATGGTCAGTTCGGGTATTAGGCTTGGCCGCAGCGAGTGTCCCCATGACGATTCCGAAAAAAGCAGCAAAGCAAACAGCCATAAATCCGAGTTTCATGCTCGTAGGAACCCGGCTTTTCAACAAGCTATTGACGCTTATTCCTTGTTTTTTAATGGAAGGGCCCAAGTCGCCGTGTATCAAGTTGTTAAGATAACGCCCATACTGCACATAGAGGGGTTGATCGAACCCGTAATGCGCATTCAAGGATTGAAGTGTTTCTTTAGAAAGTCCAGCTTCGCCATCAAAGGGTCCCCCGGGTACCCATTTTGCCAGGAAAAAAGTCAGTGTGACAATTACAAACAGTACCGGAACCGACTCCAATATGCGCTTTAGAATGAATTTTAGCATTATTTCGACGATTCAAGGTATATAGATTGATAAGGATGCCAATCTAATATGTTGGGATACCAGTTCTTAACACTTGTATCCACCAAGTGAGTTACATTATTAGAGTGCAAAATTAACAGAGGCATTTCATTAAGTAAGAGAGTCTCTGCCTCTTGCAGCAATTTTAAGCGCTCATCTGAACTCTCTGTCAATGAAGCCAATCGGAGGCATTCATCGTAACGCGCATTACTCCAACCACTATAGTTATTAACAGAGCGGGATTCCCACATGTTAAGAAAAGAGGTTGCGTCGTTGTAATCGCCTATGCCGGGCCCACGTGTAATCTGAAATTGCTTCTGACGCCGACGCGCAAACATGTCTTTGCATTCTAAGTTCGTCAGTTGAACATCTATGTTCAGGTTTTTCTTCCACATCTCCTGTATCACTTCGGCATTAAATCGGTGGCTTTCAGAGGTATTGAAAGTTAACGTAATTTTTGGAAAACCTTGACCGTTGGGATAACCCGCATCCGCCAACAACTTTTTTGCTAATTCTATGTCTTCCACAATCCTTTTGGGATTTGTATAATTGGCTGTATTTTCCGGAACGAAGGTATAAGCAGCCCTATATTTGCACATAACACGGTCTGTACCCACGATTATCCGGCGATTAATGGCCATGGACAACGCTTTTCTGACCCGTACGTCATTGAGAGGGGCTTGCGTTGTATTATAAACATAGCAATAAGTTCCTAGGTAAGGACTTATCTTCAAATGCGGTGAATGCTTTTTTACGTATTTGAGGATTTGAGGGAAAGGAACATTTTCAGTGATGTGCAATTGGTGATCCCTAAAGGCACGCTCTTCCGTATTCATATCAGGAATCAATAAAAAATGGATTTTCCTTAATCTTACATCCTTAGCTCCCCAATAATGAAGGTTTTTTTCTAAAATAATCTTTTCATCCGGCTTCAAAGATTTTAGCACAAAAGGCCCATTGGTAATAATCCGCCCCACCTGTGTCCAAGAAGAATCCCTTTGGTCGATGGCTCCGCATTGCAAGAGAGTCTTTTCGTGTACGGGATACCACGCCGGATTTAAAATCAATGTGAGAAAATAGGGAGTCCGATTCTCCAAAGTGAACTGCAAGGTATGGTCGTCCAACGCCCTTACCCCAACCGCTGAAAAATCCTCAATCTCCTTTTTATGATACGCCGCTCCATTCTTTATCACATATAGAAAATTGGCAGACTCAGAGCCCAATGCAGCAGAAAGTATTCGTTTATATGAAAATACAAAATCTCCGGCCGTCAAACGTTCCCCGTTCGACCACCTAGCTTCAGGCCTCAAGTGAAAAGTATAAGTAAGTCCATCCTTCGACATTTCCCACGACTCCGCTACCCCCGGCACCGGATGCAAATCCTTGGGGTCTGGGCTTAACAGCCCTTCAAACAACGCACGCGCTACATGCATGTCGGATGCAAGTGTCATCAACTGCGGGTCCAACGTCGTAAAATACGGCCCAATACTCATTAAGAGAGTCTGCTCCGCCGTCCCCTTATCCACCACAGTCTCCACCTTCTTACACCCAGCAAGTAGAAACATCCCCATCAAATATACGACCATTTGCCTCATCATACCTCTAGAATTAATTACACCTTCTTCTCTAAATGACAAGTAGAAAGGGGTAGATTTTGGGGGAAGTGCTTTTGGGTCACCCAGAAAACTTCGAGGAAACTGCTTTTGGTCACCCAAAAGCGTTTCCCCCAGCCCCTTCCGAAAAGGAGATGCTTGCGCGGAATAAAAATTCCTTTCGGAATTTTTATTCCGCGCAAAGCTCTTCTTTTGGATGAGCTTTGGAAATCTCTGTTAAAAGAAGAAAAGTGAACAGAAAGAAGTTATTTTAAGTTTCCGATTCCGACGGCCAACACAGTCGAATTTTAAAATTCTTTTAACATTTTTCATAGTGCCGCAGAAAGATTTTGCATAATCCCGCAGAAAAACATCAGTTCAATTTTTGAGAAGGCGGACGAGGTTGAATATTTTTACTGTTTTCTTGGTATGATCCCGCAGAAAAACATCAGTTCAATTTTTGAGAAGGCGGACGAGGTTGAATATTTTTACTGTTTTCTTGGTATGATCCCGCAGAAAGATGTTAGTTTAAGTTTTCGAGCAGGCGGGCAAGGTGAGGGCGAGGGAGCGTACATACGTACGTGACCGAATGTGAATCCGCATCCCAACGAACTCGAAAGTTAAAATAACATCTTTCTTCTTTCTGGCTTGATAAGAAGGAAGGGTTAGTTAAAATAGAATCTCCTTTTAAATAAAGAAACTATGAAAAAACTGATAAAGATAAGCTGTATAGTTGCAAGCAGTGCCCTCTTTTTTGTGGGATGTGGCAAGAAAAAAGAGCCGGCACCGTTGGATACGGTTGTCGGGACTTCGAGCGGGACTCGCGAGGGAGGAATGGGAGAAACTGATGCCTATTCCGAATCTCTCAGTGAGCGCGGCGGTGCCTTGTCTCCAGACCCCGTGACTGGCAAATATTACAACCAAGAAGACGTAATATCAGCCGTTTATTATGACTTTGATCAATATGCCATTACAGCCCCTCATCGTGAAATGTTAAAAGGCGTCGTTGAGAAGCTGAAGGCCGAACCCGAACATCGCATTTTAGTTGCGGGCCACTGTGACTGGCATGGAACAGCAGAATACAATCTTGGCTTAGGTGAGCGCAGAGCCAAGGGAGTCGTTAACTACCTAGTACAGATGGGCATCGATCGCAGCCGCTTCGAAGTCCTCTCAAGAGGCGATATCGAAGCCATACGCGGAACCAGCGTCCTTGACGGAGCTAAAGATCGCCGCAGCGACATCGTTTGGTTGAAGAAGTAAACTGGATTCCGGGAAACCTTTCTTTTCGCGGGAAAAGAAAGGTTTCCCGGCCCTTCCAAAGAAAAGCGGAAATCGAGCAAGCAAAATCTACAGATTTTGCTTGCTCGAAGCTTTGCTGAGTCGATTTTCAACTATCCCCCTTGTGTACAAAGGGAAATGCTCTTCCTCTAAAGACTTCCATATTTTCAACGAGTCCAGCGGAAAAAGATATTTTTGAGTGAAAGCAAATTTTGAAAAAATTTGTTTTCACTCAAAGAACCTCCTTTTCGGAAAGGGGCTTGGGGAAAACAGCTTTTAGGTGACTAAAAGCGGTTTTACCCAAAATCCCTTAAATTATCCACATATGCATTTTTCGGAATTACACATTTCATTAAGTACGATAGCGCAGTTTGCCCGAGTTGTGGTGACAGCGGTGATAGGATTTCCTTTGCTAATATATTTTTCCAAGCTTGCGGAAAAACTTACGAAGGGGAAATTGGCTCCGAGCCACACAGTGATTGTCAAAAAGGCAGTTTTCTATGGAGGATCGTTGTTGTTGATTTCTACCATACTGATGGGAATTGGGATCAATTTATCCGCGTTTTTGGGAGCGGCAGGCGTGGTCTCGATTGCACTCGGTATTGCCATGCAGACCACTATTTCCAATTTCATAAGTGGCTTTCTTTTATTAGGAGAGAAGTCCTTTCAGATTGGGGATGTTATCCAACATGGAAACATGAAAGGGTCTGTTGAGGCCATCGGATTACTTTCGATAAGAATCCGCACCTCTGATAATCTTTTCACTCGGATTCCGAACGAACAATTGCTCAAGATGCCCTTCGTGAACTGTTCGCGCTTTGATTTGATGCGACTAAATCTGGAAATAATGATCCCCATTGAATCCAACCTCGACGACGTCATGGTCATCCTCCGAGGAAACCTTTCACAAAACCCGTTGATAGTCAAAAAACCAATGTACTCCGTTGTTTTCCAAGGGATTCGGAATTACAATCTACTGTTCTCCTGTGAACTCTGGTACAAGAAAGAACAGATCAACGAAATCAAAAATTCCCTTTTGAAAGAAATAACAAATTCCCTCTCCCAAAACAAGATCCCTATTATCGCGATGAGAGAATTAAAAAGCTAGGGCCAGAAAGTTGTTATTTTAAGTTTCGAGTGTGTTGGACATCGGATTCACATTCGGTCACGTACGCATGTACGCTCCCTCATGTTCACCTTGTCCGCCTGCTCGAAACTTAAAATAACAACTTTCTGTTGGAAAAACCGCTTTTCTAGGGGACAAAAATGTGTTTCCCCAAAGTTTTTAGAGATTTCTAATTCTATATCAAAAACCATGCACGACGATACAAAATCCATCGGCGACATCGCAGCAGAGCTGTACCATAAACCGCCCGAACGCTACAACTGCGCCCAATGCATACTCAAGGCTTTTAACCAATCCCCCGAAAAAATCGCCGAATTCAAGGCCTATGGAGGTGGACGTGCTCCCGGAGGCCTTTGCGGGGCCCTCTTCGCAGCAAAATCCCTAAAAGACCCCATCGCTCAACAACACATCGAAGACCGCTTCATCAAAGAAGTCGGTTCCGCCCTCTGCAAGGAAATCCGATCCAAAAACCTCACCCCCTGCACCCAATGCGTCCGCATCGCCGCTAATATTGTGAAAGAAAATTTGGAGTAAGAATCTTGGGGGAACTGCTTTTGGTTCCCCAAAAGCGTTCCCCCAAGCCCCCTCGGAAAAGGAGGAAATTGCGCAAAAATAAAATTTTTCAAAATTTTCTTTTGCGCAAGGTTCTCTTTCGGAAGAGTTTTTGGAATAACGGTCTTTAGTACTGAGGAAGTGACAAGAAGCCAACCCCTTTCTTTTTGAGGTAAATAAAGGCACCTCTCTATCAAAGTCGTTTCTTCCAACTCCCAATTCCGAAAGAAGTTTTTACGCGGAGACAAAATTCGTACGGAATTTTGTCTCCGCGTAAGTGTCTCCTTTTCGGAAAGGGGCTTGGGGAAAACGCTTTTGGGGGACCAAAAGTAGTTTTCCCCAAAACGTTTTTCTAATAAGGGAGAGGATAGGAAGCGCACAGTTGCATCATCTCCTGCTTGACGGAGTCGATGATGGATGGGTTGTTGATGTTGTTTAGGACCTTGTTAATGGCTTGTGCGATTTTTACCATTTCGAGTTCTTTCATCCCTCTGGTTGTCATTGCGGGGCTGCCTAGGCGTATGCCGCTCGTCAGGAAGGGGGATCTGGTTTCTGCAGGAATAACATTTCGATTGATGGTAATATTTGCTTTACAAAGAGCATCTTGCGCGTCTTTTCCTGTCACTTCTGGATGAGACTTTCTAAGATCGACGAGGAAAAGATGATTGTCTGTTCCACCGCTAACAATCTTGTAGCCCATGCGTGCCATTTCATCGGCGAGAGTCCTCGTGTTTTTGAGGATTTGCATTTGGTAATCTTTAAAATCGGGCTTCAACGCTTCGCCAAAACAAACGGCTTTTCCTGCAATGACGTGCATTAAGGGACCTCCTTGATCTCCAGGAAATACGGCTGAATCAAGTACCTTGGCATGTTCTTCTTTGCACATTATGATGCCACCCCTTGGACCGCGAAGCGTTTTGTGGGTCGTCGTTGTGACAAAGTCCGAATGTTTGATGGGCGATGGATGCAATCCCACTGCGACCAAACCGGCTATGTGTGCAATGTCTGCTAAAAGCCATGCGCCTGATTTTTTGGCAATGGCTCCCATTCTTTCAAAATCGATGGTGCGTGAATAAGCCGAGGCACCCACGGTTATCATCTTGGGACGTTCTTCCAATGCCAACTTTTCAAGTTGGTCATAGTCAATATAGCCCGTTTCCAAATTGACTCCATAATGCACTACCTTAAATAACATTCCACTTACATTCTTTGGATGCCCATGAGTCAAGTGGCCTCCATGTTCGAGGCTCATAGTCAATATCTTATCTCCAGGTTTCAGCATCGCTAAATAAACAGCTATATTAGCCTGTGTCCCCGAATGCGGCTGTACGTTTACATGGTCTGCTCCAAAAAGCTGCTTGGCGCGGTCGATCGCAATTTGTTCAACTTGATCAACAAATTCACACCCGCCATAGTAACGCTTATTAGGATACCCCTCTGCATACTTATTGGTTAAAACACTGCCAACAGCTTCCAAAATAGCAGGCGACACAAAATTTTCCGAGGCAATAAGCTCTACGTGCTCCTGCTGCCGCTTCTTCTCTTGTTCACATAAGTTAAATATCTCTCCGTCTACTTCTCTTAATAACATTTTATTAATCATATTATAACCTTTCTTTTGTCTTTTAAATTTTTTCCTAGGGAGAACCCATTTTGGTCGCCCAAAATGGGTTCTCCCCAGACCCGTCTCCGAAAAGGAGTTATTTGAGCTAAAGTAAAATCTATCGATTTTATTTTAGCGCTAGATATCGTTCTTTATTTCTGTAAGAAATTTGAATTTTTGAGGCGCTTCCCTCGCGCACGTGCGGCTCCAAGAACTAAATAAAACCTGCCGATTTTATTTAGAATGAAAAAGACATTTTTGTCCACTATTTATCCTAAAATGATCACATAGGACATCCTAAAAGCACTATGTGCGAAAACCTCCCTTTTCGCACTTTCCAAAGGAAAGCGAATTGTCCAAAATTAAAAACAGAACTCGCCTTAAAAAATAAAGTGGAAACATTGTGCGTCTTTTGAGCACACTGTCAATATCATTTTATAAAAAATAAAAAATTCCCTCCATAAAAAACCTCTTTCTCAAATCCAATCAGAAAAAGAACTTTGCGCAGGAATAAAATTTGAAAAATTTTATTCCTGCGCAAGTCCCTCCTTTTCGGAAGGGGTTCGGGGAAACGCTTTTGGGGGACCAAAAGCAGTTTCCCCGTAATTTAGAATAACATCTTTGCCAAGCGATGAAACAAACCAGATTGCTCCTCGGGCAAATGGGGGTTGTTAGTTTTTAAGGAGTAGTGAAGGAGGCCGAGGGCGGTACTGTATTTGGGATCGCGAAGTTCGGAATCGGCCCAATTTGGATTTTCTGCAAGCCGAATGTCTGCGTTGAGTACGTTGTTGGCCGCTTCGTCGATTTTCCTTAAGTGGGAGGACCCTCCGGTTAGGACAACTCCAGCAGATAACTCCCTTATTTCAATGGGACTTAATTGCTTTTTGATAATGCCAAAAAGTTCTTCTGCTCGGGCATTTAAAATTTGGTAAATTGCGAGGCGTTTTACGTTTCTGTCGCCAATGGTACGACCGCCGATGAGCCAAACTTTTTCTTCTTTGTCGCTATCGTCGATAACAGCTTTCCCAACTTCCAATTTGAGCTTTTCTGCGTGTTTGTTATTAACCCTTAAGCCCAAACTTAAGTCGTTGGTGAAGTGGTCTCCGCCGATGGGGACCACACCTGTTTTGATGACGACGCCGTCCTTGTATGCAACATAGTCGGTTGTGCCGCAGCCAATGTCGATGACCAGTACTCCGTTTTTCCGTTCTGTTTCGCTGGTGACGATGGATCCCGAAGCGACGCTTGAAATGACCATGTTTTCGACTTCCAGCCCGAATCCATTGATGACCCGCAAACTATCCTTGATCCTATTCACGTCGCCACTTATAGACCAATAACTTACGCTCAATTGTTGTCCCTCCATACCGATGGGGTTTTCAACTATTTTGTTGTCTACTTTGAAAAAATTTCGAATGTGGTTAACGTAAACGCGTTGAGCATCTAATTCCTTTGATTTTGCTTCTTCTTGTACGCGTTGGATATCGGACGCACTGATAATGTTGTCGGCCGATCTTACTTTTACAGTCGCCGTATTTTGTATGCCCATGAGATGGCTGCCCGTTTGTGCAAGAAACGCTTTATCCAAAGTCGCTTTTGAACTCTTTTCTGCGGCTCGAATGGCTTCATGGGTGACGAGACTCGCTGCTTTGAGATCGATCATTTCTCCTTTTTTGACACCAATCGATGGAATTTCTGATACCCCAATAATGTTGAGGCTATTTCCTCGGATAATTTCTCCGACAAGCACTATAACTTTTGAAGTTCCGATCTCGATCGCTCCTACTATCTTACTATTCATCTTATTGTCTGACTTGAGATTGTTTCTTGCCCGTAAATACACTCGTCAGTTGCACGGCCGCCTGTGTATCTGTCGATAAATCTATATACTCTACGCGTCCTTCCTTTTGCGACGCTTTTAGGTTTTTCACAATAAAATCTAATCTATCTAACTGCTCAGAAAAGTCTTGGGTTCCAAAAATGACTTCCCCCACATCTTTGGTCGACACGCGGATTCGCGACCACTCCGCCCCTACCCTATGATCAAACTGTTCACATGAGAGGGATTTCCAATTGGCATACAAGTGCGGTTTCTTTATGTTTGCCAGGCTTATCAATCGGGAAATGATCTCCATCCCCTCCAGTCGTTGAAAGGAGTTTCCCACCTTGTTCAACGGAACACCTGTCAAAAAGGGTAATTTACCTATGATTTCACGTTGATAACCAACTCCTTGATAAACAATACCTTCTTTAGAAATTAAAAACAATTGCGCCGGTTTCGAATCTTCCTTCACGGCTATACGTAAAACAGGCCGGTATTCCTCAATATGAATTTTGAGCGTGTCAGGAAATTGCCGCTCAACCACCACCGAACGCACTTGCCCAAAGGATTCCAACTGCGTCTTCACCTGGAATAAGTTAACATCCATAAACGGCACGCTTTCAGGCAATTTTAAAAAATCTTTACACCACTGACCCGTCAAAATACCGTCTGTTTCAAAGTCGATCCGCTTCAATATCTGCGTTACCCCCTCTACGCGTATAGAGCGCGATTTGATCTGTACAATCCTTAAAGCCCACAACGCCCCTAAAACACAACACACCACAATCGCCGCCGACCCGATCAACTTGCCATAGTACTGAAGCTTCTTCCAACGCGCAATCGGAGTCAACGACCTATGCCCCTTCGTTTGGTCGATGTCCCTCCATGATGACAATCTCTTCTTGTCCTCTCTATGCTCCATATTTAATCGGTGTACTATATTTTTAGAAAAATTCGAAAACCTTCCTTTTCACTAAAAAAGAAAAGTTTTCGCGCTTTAAAAAGAAAAGCAAGGAAGAAAGGTTTGGGGGACCCATTTTGGGCTCCCAATAGAAAAACGTGATTTCAATTCTCGAGTGTGTTGGACATCGGACTCACATTCGGTCACGTACGGATGTACGCTCCCTCATATTCGCCTTGTCCGCCTGCTCGAGGAATTGAACTGACGTTTTTCTTCCTCTCTCTCGAAAAGAAGATACTTGCGCGAAGAACAAATTTTTCAAATTCACTCTTCGCGCAAGAATCAAATATAAAGTTAATTGCATTTTATCAAACTTGGCGAACTGATATTAGTCAATATCTCTAAACAAGTCTAATCTTTTTGCTCCTCTTCCTAGACCCGCAGAAAGAGGTTAGTTTAAGATTTCGAGCAGGCGGACAAGGTGAGCATGAGGGAGCGTATTTAAATACGTGACCGAATGCGAATCCGACGTCCAACGCACTCGAAACTTAAAATAACGTCTTTCTGTTAGACAAGGCATTTTGAAAAAAACCTCTCAATGGCCGGGTCAACCATTTTCTTTGCGAGCTCCTCAAAAGAATAGCCGAAGCAGGAGGCACTTTTTGGCAACAAGCTGGTTGATGTAAGACCAGGGATGGTGTTGATTTCCAAAAAATAATATTCATTGTCATCGGTCACCATGAAGTCTGCCCTGGCAAAATCACGACACCCGCAGCCATTAAATATGGTTTCGGTAACGTAACGTAATTGTTTTGCCAAATCCTCG
>Ga0154466_1001_pt1 | contig 16355 bp, 12 predicted proteins | sample RifGroC2_FD_105659 | JGI IMG/M metagenome (GOLD analysis project Ga0154466, IMG submission 105659) | Verrucomicrobia bacterium GWC2_42_7 | reverse complement strand
TGGGGATTTACCCTGCAGTGGATCCGTTGGCTTCGACGTCTCAGGCGCTCGATCCTCATGTAGTAGGGGAAGAGCACTTTGCTGTCGCGCGACAGGTACAAGCAGTACTGCAACGTTATAAAGACTTACAAGATACCATTGCAATCTTAGGTATAGACGAATTGCCTCTTGATGACAAAATCACCGTTGCCCGTGCACGCAAGATCCAAAAATTCTTGTCCCAACCTTTCCACGTGGCAGAAGTCTTTACAGGTTTTTCTGGAAAGTATGTTCCTGTAGCAGACACCATCAAAGGTTTTAAAATGATTCTCAATGGAGAATTGGATAATCTTTCTGAAAACGACTTCTTCATGAAAGGTGGAATTGAAGACGTTATTGCAGCGTCGCAGCAAAAATAACCATGAAATTGATGCTAGAAGTCATTACTCCGGAGGGAGTCGCGTTCAAAGACGGCGTTGACACGGCTGTCCTCCCCACCGTTGAGGGTGAAATTGGAATTCTTCCAGGGCACCTTCCTCTGCTCACGATGCTGGAACCCGGAGAGATTACCTTTTCTCAAAACGGCCAGCATAATAGTATCACTATTGACCAGGGTTTTGCGCAAATTCTCTCCGATAAAATCTCGATTCTAACGGAGGCTGCTATCGAAGTTTCAAAAATTGATCCTTCAAAGGCGGCAGAAGCAATGGCAAAGGCAGAAAATGCCCTCAAAGGCTTTAAAGATAAAGAAGTCGATGCAACAGAAATCGAACGACTAGAAGCCATCATTCGCTTCAGCCTCGCCCAACAAATGTCTAAAAATAAACATAGGTAGGTGTTTTTTAAAGGCGAGAAAAGCAGATATTGCTTATATACTGAATAAAGATTTATTGATGACGCCGGAGACCCTTCTTTCTTCCCTCAAGAGGAAGGGTTTCTGCGTATCTATTCTCAATGCTATTAACTATATAGCATAAGACATTAAAGTTATTACAAAACAAATTCCCTCGCCCAGGGAAAATCGCTAGATTTTTTTTGGGCGATAATCGCTTTTCTTTGGAAATCGCGAATCTTTATGCGTTTTTTCTTTTCCTGCGAAAAGAAAGGTTTTCGCAACTTGTCTCTTCTTTAATGTCTTATGCTATACTATAAAATCTCGGCAAAAAACTCCTTTTTGGTGGGCCAAAAGCAGTTCCCCAATAATTTGTTTGATAGTGTTGGAGAATTAATTAGAAAAGAAGGGAATGAACAGTGTACCAGCAGTCAAAGTAGATCATTTGACAAAGCACTACGGTGCTGTTGCGGCGATAGACGGTGTTTCTTTCACGATACAGGCAGGGGAAGTGGTTGGTTTTTTAGGGCCAAATGGTGCAGGGAAAAGTACTACGATGCGAATATTGGCTGGAATTATGCCAGCGACATCGGGCCGAGCATTTGTGTGTGGGACATCTGTTGCACGTTCCCCCGATGTGACAAAACGCTATATCGGATATATGCCCGAGAACAATCCATTGCCTGATGACATGAGGATCTGTGAGTATTTGCATTTTAGGGCGAAAATAAAGGAAGTCCCCTCCAAATATATTAAGACGAAGGTTCAGGAGGTTATGGAATTGTGCGACCTACACCATCGAACGCAGAAAAGGATTATCGGGACTCTTTCGAAGGGTTATCGGCAACGAGTAGGCATTGCAGATACCTTGTTGAATGATCCCAAGGTCGTCATTATGGATGAGCCAACAATTGGTTTAGATCCGCACCAAGTGATTGCTATCAGACGATTAATCAATAACTTAAAAGGACGTACAACTATCATTTTTTCTAGCCATATTTTACCGGAAGTAGAGGCGTCGTGCAGCCAAGTCATTATCATTAACCAAGGGAGGATTGTGGCACAAGGCAGCCCACAGGTATTGCAGGAGAAGTTCTTGCCGTTTACCCGATTTAGAGTAGTAACGCACCTCCAAGATATGGAAAAGGTGAAGGATCTTTTATCTAAGAACATACCGGAGATTCAGTTGTGTTTAAATCCCCAAGGAGAAGCATGGGGGGAGGTTATCCTCGAAACCGAAGATAAACAATTTCCGGCCGAGCGAATTTTCGAAGTTTTGCGGGTAGATGAGTCGATCAAAGTTTTGGAGATTTCAAAACACATACCGACACTGGAAAATGTTTTCTTATCGGCGACAAAGAAGAGTTGGAAGGAAAAAACAGATCTCTTTATTCGAGCAAACACGCTTAATTTACAACGTAATACCAAAAAAAGTACATGAAACATTTTTTTCCACTGTTAAGAAACGAATTGCGCCTATTGGTTTTTAGTCCATCAACCTATATTGCGGCTGTGCTTTTTCTGGGGTTTATGGGTTTTTTATATTTGTTCATATTGCAGCAATTTGCATTAGAGCCTCGAGAAAGCTTGCCGTCGATCGATTTTATGAGGGTTTTTTGGTTGCCTGTCCTTTTTATGGTGCCCTTGTTGACGATGAAGAGCTTTGCTGAAGAAAAACGAGTAGGCACATTAGAATCTTTAATGACAACGCCAATCAATGCATTAGAGTTAACCTTTGCAAAGTTTTTTGCCTCTTATGTTTTTTATATGGTTATATGGCTTTCTTGCTTCTTATTGGCAGTTGCCGCTTACATTACCTTACCCTCTAACTCTGTTAATGCCAAACTATTGGATTTTGCGTCATGGATAGGGGGGTATTCTTTTGTTGCATTGAGTGGATTATTATATATTGCCATTGGGATTCTTACTAGTAGCTTAAGTAAAAGCCAGCTGATTTCAGGGATGTTGTGCTTTTGTTTACTATTTACATTGATTATAGGAGAGCGAATTATTATGGAGATTCCTTGGGGGGATGGTATTATCACAAGCACACTAGAGAAGCTACAAGCTTTTGACCAACTTGAAGATTTCTGTCATGGGATCGTCGATTCTCGCCCTTTAGTACTTTACGCTACATCGGCATTATTCACGCTTGGAATTACTGCGTCTATCGTTGATTCTAGAATTTAATTGTATGCATACTTTGGATGATTTTCGCTATACTCGGTGGATAAGAAATCTCAATCTTTGCCTGCAGATTTTGCTTTCGTTCACACTGGTGATAGGTCTTAACTATTTGGGCTTTAAAGAGTATTACAGAAAAGACCTAACTCAAACCCACAACTTTTCTTTGAATCCTGAAACTTTGGCTTATTTGCGACAAATTCAAAAGCCAGTGCATATTATCATTACCCTGCAAAAAAATGCGAATTCGGATGTAGCAAAAAAGTATTACAATGATATAGGGGCTATTCTTCGGGAATATCAATATGCAACTCACAAGAATGGGGAGAATCAATTTACAATTGAATACGTCAATGTTTTTCAGCAACATAATAGAGCGGAAGAGCTTGCAAAATTATACAATGTCAGAGGCGACACAGCGATACTAGTTATTTGCGGGGAAAAATACCGCGAAATCTTGGGGGTCGATCTTTATGATGCAAAGACATCCCATTTTAAAGGCGAACAAGCTTTTACTTCAGCGATTCTTGATGTAACAGCAAATGAGAAGAAAAAAATCTATTGTATACAAGGACACGGTGAACTAAACCCAGACAGCAGTGATCCGATACAGGGATTTTCAGCGGCAATGATGATATTGCAACATAAGAACATAGCTGTTGAGGGGTTAGATCTGGCGAAGAGTGTTAATGTCCCGGATGATGCCAATTTGCTTATTGTTGCATCGCCGCAAGTTCCTTTCCTAAAACAGGAAGAAGAGAAGCTGCGTCGTTATCTTTCCGAAAGAAATGGGCGTTTATTAGTCTTCCTGGCAGTTGAAAAAGAGCATGGATTAGACGACCTTTTTTATGACTGGGCGATTCGGGCGGATAATGTTACCATTTTTGATGATAGCTCTGACTACATCTCTTCGAGTGGAGATTTTATTATCAAGCGATGTGAGAAACATCCCATAACCCAGTCATTGATTGACTTACAAATCCAGTTATTGATGGGGTTTTCAAGGCCAGTGAAAGTGGATAGGGGAGCAGGATTTGATGAACAACGTAAAGTCGTTCCTCTCCTATATACCTCTGAGTCAAGTTGGAGTCAAAAAATGACGAAGGCTAAAGGGAATAAGGAAAAAATTGTGAGGGGGGGGCAAAGTATTGCAGTTTGTGCAGAGCGAAATGCGGTTTCACAATTGGGTATTAAAATTGCCGGAGGGCGGCTCATTGTTTTTGGGAATGCTGATTTTGTGACGAATAGCCGCTTAGGGGTGTTGGGAAATTCTTTTCTTTTTCAAAATGCTGTTAATTGGTGTTTAGACTGTGATAATCTTCTTAATATTCCACCTAGGCCCACCCACAACTACCAACTTAGTCTCACTCGTAAGGATTTTATGTGGCTATCTATTAATATCTTAATTGTTCCATGCGCAGTTGCGATGGTGGGTCTTTTGATTATGATTTTGAGAAAATCTAATTAATTATATGCGAACGAAATTCACGATTATTTTATTTTTGCTTAATCTGGTAATTTTTTGTTTTATTTATCAGAAAAACAATAACTTAAGGACAAATGAAGAGACGGGTGCTTTTTTCCTTCCGGAAATACAAGATCTCAACTATATGGAGATCAGTAGCGAGTTTACTTCTCAAAAACGGATTTTTGAAAAGAGGCGTGATCATTGGGAGATTGTATCCCCCGTTAGCTGGCCTGCAAATGATTTTGCAATGCAACGGATTATCGGCCAGATACAATTTCTCCCCAAAGAGGTCTATTTTTCTGTCGAAAGCATTCAAAAATCTGGGCAATCCTTAGAAGATTATGGGTTTAATCAACAGTCATTAAAATTCACTTATGGCAACAAATTCAGGCAGAACACGCTATTACTTGGCAATCCTACAAAGATAGGGAACCGCGTTTATTTACTAGACCCACATTCGAACAACATCTTGGTTGCCAACAAGGAATTAAGGGAAACATTGCTAGCAGACATAGAGAATTTGCGAAATGAAGCGGTTTTCATCATTCCCCCATTTGAGGCCCGCAGTGTGACCGTTCGTATCGACCAAGATAATCAAACCACCTTATTGGAAAAGCAAGGCGATTTATGGAAATTCACAGCTCCCATCCAAGCAGATGCGGATGGAGATAGGGTAGCCTTCCTGCTTTCTGAATTTTCAAAAATACAGGTTTCTAAATTCATTGAAAAGCCGGTAGATCTTTCTCAGTACGGACTTGCTTCCCCGGCAATGCGTATTACTGTTCAGGGAAATAACCGCAAGCAAACTCTTCTTGTAGGGAGTAATGTCCAAGAATCCAAAGAAAGGCTAGTGTTTGCGCAATTAGAGGCTAATCCATCCGTATTCACCATTCCTGCGGAAATGGTTGACAAGCTCAAATCACTGCAAGACCTTCGTGATAAACGCTTTTTGGGGTTTAATGCGGAAGCTTTAACTTCCATTGAAATTGCCTACCATAATGAATCCGTTATTCTTCAAAAATCTGAAAAAGGCACCTGGCAAGTTATAGGGAAGAATAAGAAAAATGAGGTTTCTTCATATGTAGCTGACACAAATATAGTGAGCGAGTTGATTTCAGAACTCAATGCGATAAGAGCGGTATCTTTTCCTAATGATGCGCCCTCGATCGAAGACCTTGCGAAATTCGGATTCAACGACCCTCGAAGAACGATTCGGATCCAAGCGGATAAAGAGATTATTTTCGACATCACAGGAATAGACAATAGCCCACAACAGGAACTTTACGTAAAACTCAAGAGTTGTCCATTTGTCTTTGCTGTAGATACCCAAGTACTGGCCGCGTTCAAGCTAAATGCCTTATATTATCGGAACCGCATTGTGCTTCAGCAACCCGATAATGCCAAAATAGAATCGGTTTGTCTGACAGAGATATTTTCTGGAAAAACAATCTTTGAAAAATCCATTGCCAACTCCAAGGAAGGTTGGGATGACATTTTATCATCCATGCCAGAAGAACAAAATAACGGGTTGTGTTCATTAATGAGCGCATTGCTTAAAGTCGAAGCCAAGGATTACATTCGAACGGACTACTCAGATGCCTTCTCTCTTGATAGAACTACCGCTGTCAAATGGGACTATAAATTAAGTTTTTCTGTCACAAATTCCCCTCTTGACGCAAAACCCACGCCCATCGTCATTATGCTTACAAAGCGCCTCGGTGGATCCACTCAATTCGCAGGACTCCCCTCGCAAAACGTAATCTTTTCGCTTAAACAAAACCTGATCGACGCCCTCGCTCCCTTTATGAAGTAAGGTGTATATATAAGATAAGAGTAAACAAGTTACGGAAACCTTTCTTTTTAAGGAAAAAGAAATGTTTCCGGAGCCTTCTAAAGAAAAACTAACGATGGCCTAATCAAAATCTTACAGATTTTTATTAGGCCATGAAAGGAATCTCTTTTCTTGTTAATAATATCTTTTAAAACGTGCTTAAACTGTGTCATCTTGTTTTGGAATAGCCATTCTAATTACAATACGGGGCAGATTTTGATTTTTTTAAATAATTTGTTGGTTGTAAATAAGATGGGAGTCGTGATTGGTTTAAATAAGAAACATGAAATGCATCGAAACAAAGAGACTTCTATTAAGGACTTGGGAACAAGGAGATGATGGCACTTTGTATCAGATTAACCAAGACCCTAAAGTAATTGAATTTGTTCCACCGCTCAGCATGGAACAAACAAAAAAATTTATCGTTTCATGTAATGATCATAGCGATAAATTGGGATACACGATTTGGGCCACTTGTCTTAAAGAAACAGCTGAATTGATTGGTTTTATCGGACTGAGATCTGTGAGTTGGGAAGCGCATTTCACTCCTGCGGTTGAAATTGCATGGAGATTGGGCTCTCAACATTGGGGAAAAGGTTATGCCACTGAAGGAGCAAAAGCTTCCTTAGCTATTGGCTTCAATAAATATAACCTTAATAAAATCGTATCGTTTACCGTCCCCAAAAATATACGTTCGATTCGTGTAATGGAAAAAATCGGGATGCATAGAGTCAAGGATGGAGATTTTGCCCATCCGAAGCTCTCGCCGGATCATCCTCTTTCGAAGCATGTTTTATACGAAATAAATAGGGAGGATTTCAAAAGCCCTGTCGTTTTATAAATATAGCGTAAGACATTAAAGTTCTTACAAAACAAATTCCCTCGCCCAAGAAAAATCGCTAGATTTTTCTTGGGCGATAATCGCTTTTCTTTGGAAAGCGCGAATTTTTATACGTTTTTTCTTTTCTTGAGAAAAGAAAGGTTTTCGCTTCTTGTCTCTTCTTTAATGTCTTATGCTATATAGTAAAACGTATTGAAAATGAATACAGTATTTTGTTTCGGGACCCCTTTCTTTTTCTTTCAAAAAGAAAGGGGTGTGGGAACGTCCACTATCGAAATTAGCCTTAAACGGCTGTTAATTCTTTTTCTTTCTTTTCGACGAGATGAGCAATATCGTTATTAGACTTGTCGGTCAGGTGCTGAACTTCTTTTTCCAAACGCGCGAGGTCGTCTTCGGAGATAGTTCCAGCTTTTTCAGTTTTTTTCAGAAGGTCGATGGCGTCGCGACGGATTGTTCGTATGCTAACCCTTCCTTCTTCAGCCATATGATGGGAAACCTTTACGAGGTCTTGACGTCTTTCGCGGCTAAGTTCTGGGATTGGGCAACGCACAATGGCACCATCAACGACTGGATTTAATCCAATATTGGCTGCTTGGATTGCTTTTTCGATGGATTTAAGTGCACTTTTGTCCCAAGGTTGAACCACTATCATGCGAGGATCAGGCGTTGTTATCGCTGCAACTTCGCGAATACGCATATTAGCTCCATACACTTCAACGGTTATGTTTTCAACCATGCTTGGTGATGCTTTGCCTGTGTGTATGGTTCCAAGGGAATGAGATGTGTGCTCTACAGCTTTTTCCATTTTAAGCTGTAGTTCTTTCATAAATGTCTTTGAGTCCATAAAATCATTAAACGTTGCTTATATTCTTCCACTGAATTTGCCCATAAGGCAAGAAGAAATAGAGGAGAGCTCCCTATTTATTAGAGAAAACCATTTTGGCCGTTTTTCTATTCCTTCTATAAAGGAAGATGGCCGCCATCATGGTCTAATGCTTAAAATTGAAAGGCTGCCAAGGATCTAATAGTATAACAATAGAACCTGTTGACAATGAAGTCAGTTTTTATGCTGATTTTGAATGAAGGATGCGTATCTCCCATTTGGCGCTTAAAGCCTGTAAGACGTTAAGTGCCAAATCATTTGTTTTTTCTTGGGAAGGCGAAACCCCTTCTTTTTTACCTAAAAAAGAAGGGGTTTCGCGCCTCCATTCCAATCTGTTTTGCTATAATAGTCAGGCTATTAATTGGTTGACATTCAAAGAGGTATTGTGCAAGTTCTAAAAAATATTATGAAAAGCATTCCTAGCATACCAATAAATATAAAGCGCATCCTATTGTCTTTATTGGCAAGCCTGTGCTTAGTTAGCAAAATCAATGCCTACATCATAAATATACAAATTCTGAGGCATGAAAATTCAGGAAAAGTTGTTTGCCTGCTAGGGGATTGCCATGGAGAAGGTAATGATTACGCAACTAAGGAACAGCGTCTGCATGACATAAAGTTTAATCTAGCACAAAGAGACTTTTTTATAAAAGCACTTGAAGAGATTGCAAGAAATACTCCAAGTCAGATTAGCCTTTTATTTGAAGGCTCTATGTTTTATTCATTGAGCGGGCATGTGCCTGAAGCAAGAAGGAAGCTAATTGAACGGGTGCCTTCAGATAGTATTGATATTTTAAAAGGGCATATCGTAATTGCACTTCATAGAGAGTGGATGACAGAAATAGAGATATCTACAAAGACCGATTCAACGAAACCAAGTACATGGATATTTTTCGATTTGGTTGAGGCTTATAATAATTTCCCTCAATCCATAAAAGAGAAAATTCTGCTCAAAAGCGCAGATCCTAGATTCCTCCTTACTCTCTCCCAAAGAGAAGGAAAAGCTATCACTTTCATTCAAAAGGTTATGACTGACCTACAAATAAAGGATGCATGGAAATTATTCCTAGGGATGCAAGACCTTCCCGTGATAGAAGAACAAATTCTATCAAAACGGAATGAAGTTAGTCCTGAACTCAAGGAAGCGCTGTCAGATATGAGAATTGAAAATATAAGGGTATTGCAACAGCCTATAATTCAAGAAGCTATTCAAAAATTTTCTAGCATCACCGATATTTTATGTTTTAAGGATCAATTGCCCAATGGGTATTGCCTTTTTGCAAACCTCCTTGACCAGATAGCCGTTTTACACCTCGCGAAAACGAGCGCTCCTCGTGTTTCAGGATACGCTCACACTACCAATGTCTCTAGTATATTACAAAAGCAGTTGGGATATAAGCTAGTGAAGAATTATGGATATGATTTAGATGAAGTGCGTTCGATGCATATGTTTACCGATAAACACTTATTGGAAGAAAAAATGGATGCGATTTTTTGGTTCATGGAAAGGACTGTTCTTCAATTGCAGTGAAATATATAGCATAAAGCGACAGATACGAAAACCTTTCTTTTCCCGGGAAAAGAAAGGTTTTCGCGCTTTCCAAAGAAAAGTGATGATCGCCAAAGTAAAATCTAGTGATTCTTCTTTGGCGAAAGGAATAGGCTATTACACTCTTAATGAAATGATCTTTTTTATATTATAATATATTCTGTGATAGAACCTTATGAGAGATGTATGTGTGAAAGTTTTCCCTTGAAAAAGAAAAAAGCTCCCTTTCGCGAGAGTGAAAATCGATAGATTTTTACTCTCGCGATTAGCTCCTTTTCGGAGGGGGATTGGGGGAACTGCTTTTGGGGGACCAAAAGCAGTTCCCCCAAACTTTTTATTCTCTCTCGGTTACTTTTGTTCGAGGAGGGCTTGTATTTTTTCCTGCATATCTATTTTTTGGAGGCCATCGAGGATTTCGTCGATATGGCCTTCCATGACATCTGGCAGGTTGTAAAGGGTGATGCCAACGCGGTGATCGGTGAGGCGATTTTGGGGGAAATTGTAGGTTCGAATGCGTTCTGAGCGATCCCCGGTTCCTATTTGACTTTTACGTGCTGCGGCGTACTTTGCGCGTTCTTCTTCCTCTCTCGCTTTTAAGAGTCGAGAGCGAAGGATGGTCATGGCCTTAACGCGGTTTTTTTGCTGGGAACGTTCATCCGCGCATGTTACGATGGTGCCTGTCGGTTTGTGGACGATTTGGACAGCGGAGTCGGTGGTATTGACTCCTTGACCTCCAGGGCCACTTGCTCGGCATACGGTTATTTCTAATTCGTCGGGTTTGATTGCGATGTCGACTTCTTCCGCTTCGGGTAGGACAGCGACAGTTGCTGTAGACGTATGGATACGTCCATTGGCTTCTGTTGCGGGTACACGTTGGACGCGATGGACTCCGCTTTCGTATTTCATTCGTTTATAGACTTCCTCTCCTGAAATCAGCATGCTGACTTCTTTAAATCCGCCGCATTCGGAAGGACTGGAACTCAGCGTTTCTGCTTTCCAAGATTGTCTTTCTGCGTATCGGCAATAGAGTCTGTAGAGCTCGGCAGCGAAGAGAGAAGCTTCATCTCCTCCTGTTCCTGCACGGATTTCCAAAACAATGTTTCTGCCGTCGCTTTCTTCTGGCGGGATCATGGATTGCAATACGCGCTGCTCAAGGTCTTCTCTTTGTTTCTTTAGATCCTCTATTTCGCTGCGAGCTAAGGTCCGTAATTCCTCATCTAGAGAGGTATCGCTTGCCATTTCCTCATTTTCTTCTATGTTTTGGGAAATCTTTTTTAAATGTTCATAGGTTTCTATGAGCAGAGTGAGTTTTTGGTGTTCCCGAGAGAGTCTTGCTGCTTTTCTCTGATCGCTGAAAAAATCAGGTAAAGCCATAGCCGCATCTATCTCTTGTGCACGTTTCTTAAAGGGGCCTATCTCAGGAATTCCTTGCATAAATTTGTTTTTTTATTTAAATTCACTATTATTAGTCCTTTTTATCAAGCATATTATCAATGCAATCATCAAATACCTTGTATACGCCCGCTGTAGTGGCATGTCTTTGGGACTTCGATAAGACTCTTATCCCTGGATACATGCAAGAACCGTTGTTCAAAGAGTACGGAATTGATCCCGATGTTTTTTGGAAAGAAGTCAATGAATTGCCGAATCGTTATGCTAAGCAAGGTATTCATGTCTCCAAAGAAACCGTTTATCTCAATCATATATTAAGTTATGTGAGGCATGGGCGATTAAAGGGGTTGTCTAATAAAAAACTACGGGAGCTCGGTCAGGATATTTGTTTTTATCCGGGCCTACCCGAATTTTTCGATGAATTGAAGCTTTTGACCAAAAGCAACCAACGATACATCACTCACGGGATCACCCTCGAACACTATATTATAAGCACCGGGTTGGCAGAGATGATCCGTGGGAGTAAGGTAGCTCCATTTGTTGATGGCATTTACGGTTGCGAATTTATAGAGGATCCCCTTCCTCCCTCTTTCTTGGCTCAAAAAGAATTTTTTGAAAATTTCGACAATGAAATTTCACAAATTGGGGCCGTTGTCGATAATACAATAAAAACGCGTTTCATTTACGAAATTAATAAGGGAGTAAATAAAAATGCTGGGATCGATGTCAATGCATCCATGAAGGAGGAAGACCGCAGAATCCCCATCAAAAACATGATTTATACAGCAGACGGTCCCAGTGATATTCCAGCCTTCGCAGTAATGAGACACGAAGGAGGAAAAGCCTATGCGGTCTATCACCCGGACGAAGACAAAGAATTTGCTCAAAACGACGCGCTCCTTCAATCGGGGCGAATCCATCAATATGGTCCAGCAGATTATCGAACAAACAGCATTACCTCACGCTGGATGCGTATGACGCTTCTCAAAATTTTCGATCATATTGTCGAAGAACGCGAACAGGCCTTATCTGATCGCGTAGCCAAGCCCCCTGTCCACTTGCATAAGGCGGACCCCGTGCTTGCCCCCCCTCCATCCAGTCAACCCCTATTCTTTGAATAACTCCTATGTTTGGATCTCGTTTTCTCCCCTCGTTGTCTTTATTTTTCTTTCTAACGAACAGTGGCTTCTCTGTTGATATACAAGAGTGTTGTTGCGAACATTGGTCGGAAGTGGAAGCTTTATTCAAAAAAGAAATCAAGTTTGGTACGAAAGAACAGTTATCTAAAGAAAGGGTATTGTTTGTTACTGATGTCGACGAAGTATTGATAAAAGATCCTTCTTTTGCTTTTTCCCCTACAAGTCAGTGTATCCCTTCTCGTGGGAGGAATTTGTTTCGCGAATGCGGTAATGATTTCATTCCTAATTCTTCTGCAACTTGGAGCCTGATCGTACGAAGAGACCAAAAGAAAGTTCTCGTAGAACCAGAAATCCCGCAAATAATTGACGGCTTTAAAAAAGATGCCGATGTGATTGCCCTTACTGCATCGGGAGGGTCCTATTGTGAGATATTAGGAACTTCGGGCTTTGATTTCCGTGTTAGAGAATTGGCAAGACTTGGGATAACTTTTTCTCTTTCTGATGAATCTCTTTTAGCAGATCTTGGAATAGCTAGTTCTCTTTTTGATTATCCTCTTTTTTTCTTAGATAAAAATGAAGCAGAAGATGCAAATGAGAACCCATTTTTCACCAAAGGTATGATTTTCTCTCTTGCTTGGGGGAAAGGTCCTTGTTTAAGCGAAACACTCAGAATATTAAAGAAAGAAAATACTTACAAAAAGATATTTTTTATCGACGACAGGAAGGGTAATTTAAAGTCTGTGATGGGACAATTCCTTCTAGATGAACATCTTTGGAGCGATAATGTGAGTGTTACTTTAATTCATTTTAAACATCAAGACTTGAGAATGTATTACAACGGGCACAATCAAGGTGCCCCAAAACTTTCAGAGGAAACCATTAATCTTTATGAAAAAGTTTTCAACCTCCAATTCAAAACCCTCTTTGACGAAGAGTATTGGATGTCTGACGAAGAAGCACTGGCAGTAATAAAAATGAAGGAAGAATTAAAGGCCAGTCCCCCCTTTTCCCCGCAGTTCCCCGTGTTCGATGACGACGATGACATCATCTCGCCTTTGGACATTTCAAAAAACTCCCCCGAAAGCGTCCCCCTCATCTCAAGACCCTCAGCATCAGAGACCGAATAAATACACGCTGGATAAGAATGGTTGGGGAAAACGGCTTTTAATCGCTTAAAAGCGTTTTCCCCAATCCCCTTTCCGAAAAGGAGATAATTGCGCTGGAATAAATTCCAGGAGGAATTTATTCCAGCGCAAGGAGATGGTATAGTATGGGCAATAAAAGTAGTTGCAAAAATCAACCCCTTTGCGCGAAAGCCTTGTCTATTCTTAACTTGCCTATGCTATATCTACATACAACGGCTTGCTCAAACCCATTACGGAAGAGAAAACCTTGCGCGGACACAAATTCCGTAAGGAATTTATGGCCGCGCAACGATCTCCTTTTCGGAAGGGGTGAGGGGAAACGCTTTTGGGGGACCAAAAGCAGTTTCCCCGCAGTTTTTAGAGGTCTCCACCTTCTAAAAACTAATTTGTGCTTTTATTTTTGATTGGGCGAGTTCTTTGCCCGGGAGGTTGTATCTGAGGATGAGGGAGTAGGCTTCTTGTGCGTTTTTATTTTGGTTGCTTTTTTCGAGGAGGGACCCGAGTTCAAAGATCGTTTTTGATATCCAAAATAGGGTATTTCCGTCGGTAATTTTCTCTTGGCTTGTGATGAGGAATCTAGAGATGATTTGCCAATAGATTTTGGTGGATTGGGTAGTCTGTTTGTTTAGGGAGAGGTTGTATGCCCAGAGGAATCCTGCTTCTATTCTTAGTGCTGGATCTAGTGAACCTGCTTCGAATACTTTTTCCAAGACGACATAGGCCTTTTCTTGTTTTAAGGAATCAATCTGTGTTTGGGCAAGGATGCATCTTGCATTAGAGAGCTCGATGAAGGCGCGATTTTCGGGGGTGAGGCAGAGGTTATTTAGTAGGTTTTCATAAATCTGTTGTGCAGGAACGGGATCGTTCGCATTTTTTAAAATCTCTGCTTGTTTCATCTTTGAAAAATAAACAAGCGGCGACTCTGGGTAATTTTTGATGAGACGCTCAAGGAGAGAGATCGCGTTGTTTGCATTATCGGGTCCGCGCATTTCTGCATTGATAGCCGCTTCATAGAGTGCAATGGGTGCTTGTTCGCTTTTGGGATAATTATCTGCGAGGGAGACAAGCATTTGTTGTGCCTCTACCCTGCGATTTTGTTGGGATAGATGGCGGGCCTCATCGATGTAAGAAAGAATAGCTGCGGGTGAATTTTTAAAATTTTCCCTTAATTCGTGAAAAACAGAGGTTCCTTGTTCAATTTTTTTAAGGCTTAGTAAAGCTTGTGCCTTAATGAGAAGCAGGTGGGATGCAATTTGCTCGTATTGGGCTTCTGGATGAATGTCTTGCTTATTACAAAGGGAAAGACCGGTTTCTGCAGAGGAAAGGGCTTCTTCATATTTAGTATCATCGAAATTTAACCGGGCTTTTAACCAAAGGAATCTCACTTTTAATGAGAGGGGCATGTGCGCCTCGGGAAGGGAATTTAGGCGTTCTAGGGCCTTCTCGAATTGATTTTGCATCCTCAATTTCAAGGAAATTTCCCATTCTGCCTGCCAACCGTATTCTTCACAAATAGGGTTCTTTTTCCACATTTCGTCCAGTAACTGGGCCGCTCTTCCGATATCATTCAGACGCACTTTACACAGGATCAATTGGTAAGAAATGGCTGTTTTTTCTTCGGCAGACTTTGTTTTCGACAAAGTCGATTGATAGAGTGTTTCTGCTGTTTTAAAGTCTTCATTTAGGAAATAGCAATTGGCCATCAATAAAGAAAGTTGCCTTTTTTCTTCGGGGGGGATCGATTTGTCTTCTAGGATGCGACTGATATATTCTGCTGCAGTTCGGTATTCTGGAGGAGCTTTGTGCGATAAAATAAAGGCAAGAAGCCGATAGGCTGTGTTCTTTTGACTAAAATTAGGATAATCCTGGGTCAGTCGTTGTAGGTCTTTTTCTGCCAATTCAAATTGCTTTTTTAATGTCAGCAATTGGGCACTCGCAAGCAGAATTTCTGGGAGTAACGGATGGGGTGAGGGTTGCTTGATCAAAGAATCGAAGAAATCTAGGAGTTCGGTTGCTTGATCAAAGGGGGCGTTTAGAAGTTGAGCAAGTGACAACTCCATTAAATTTTGATACTTTTTATGCATAATAACTTCCTTAAAAGCTACTTGTGCCTGAGCAGATTTTGCCCCAAGCAAGTATCCTTTCAAGAAAAGGAGTTGATCAAGACTTTCCTTATTGCTGGGTAAAGCGGCTTGTTCATCAATTACTTTAATCGCCTCATCCTTCCGTCCTACTTTGTCTAGGGCAATAGCATATTGCTTCGAAAATTGAAAACCAGAGTCCAGCCCCTTATAGCGTTTGACTTGTTCCTTTAACGAAGCAATGAGTGTGGGATCTGGGTTGTCGAGGAAAAGGCCCTCTATCGCAATAACTGATGCAAAACGAGTGCGTTGTTCCTCGTCCACAGACAAAGCCTTTGCCTTTTCGAAAAACGAGTTAGCTTTTTCTTTTGACCCCGAAATGAGTCCTGACATCAGGAAAAACCACGGTAAGTCATTTTTTGAAAGAAGGTTTTTATCCAAAGTGTTCAAAATGGAGGCGGTACGTATTCTATTTCCTCGATAGAAAGAAACCATGGCTGCCCGTAACTGCAATGCGGCCGAAGGACTTTTTTTGAGAAGAGGATTTATCAGTGCGTCTGCTTCGTCAAATGCTTGCTGATTAATGAGAGCTGTTGCAAGGTTGACCAAAACCCCATTCCTGACGTCAGCAGGTAACTCTATTTTTAATAAATCCCTGTAATAAAGAGAGGCAATGGATGAAAGCCCACATTTCAGTGCGGTGTCCGCTTCAAGTACCTCCGATTCGATTTGCGAAAGGGTAAAAATTTTTACGGAAGAATAAGGCAGCGGAGCCTCCACCCTTTCTTGCCCAATAAGCTCACCGCACATCAATATAGTAAAAAATATAGCAGCTAGTCGCGAAAATATTATATCCAAATTCTTCATATGTCTGTTGAGATGGTAATGTCCGGGAAAACTTTCTTTTCCGGAAAAGAGAGTGGGAATCTCCAAAACTTCGGAGAAACGGCTTTTAGTCGCCTAAACGCGTTTCCCCAAACCCCTTCCGAAAACGAGATAACGCGCGTAACTAATTTTACAAAATTAAATAC
>Ga0154466_1121_pt1 | contig 17546 bp, 15 predicted proteins | sample RifGroC2_FD_105659 | JGI IMG/M metagenome (GOLD analysis project Ga0154466, IMG submission 105659) | Verrucomicrobia bacterium GWC2_42_7 | reverse complement strand
TCAACCTAGGGATTGCGGCTGCTTCCGCCATTTCTTCAGGACTTTCTCTCAATTTGGCTTCTATTGCGCACGAATTTGGAATCGATCCCGCGACCATTTTTAAAGCCTATATTCCAATGGCTTTTGTTACGATCGCCTCGAATTTTGTAATGGGCTGGCTTTCTGACCGAACTTCTCTGAAAAATATTTTTATTATCATGGGCTCCTGCCTTGTTTTATCTCTTATAGGGATCCTCTCCTTAAATTCACCCTGGGGGATGCGCCTTTACATTGCAAGCAACGGAATTATATGGAGTTGTTACGCCATTCTAAAAAGCATTTCATGGATACGCCTATTTGGCCGCAGCCACCTTGGCAGCATTAATGGCTTTTCTCTCGCCACAACCGTTTTATTAAGCGCTTGCGCTCCACTACTTTACGGAATGTCAAAAGAACTCACCAACAGCTACATCCCCGCTATCATTTGTTCCCTTCTCATTCCGCTCTCCCTACTCATTCTCTCTCTGCGCATAAAAGAATAAAACCCCGCAGAAAGATGTTATTTCAGTTTTCGAGTTCGTTGGACATCAGCCTTAAAATGTTGAACGGATGCTTTCCGAGGGAAGCCCTTTCTTCTCTTACCTCAAAAAAGTTTCCGTACCTTCCAAAAAACAATGATTTGGCGCTTAAAGTCTGTAAGACTTTAAGCGCCAAATGGGAGGTACTCCCCCCTTCCTCAAAAATCAGCATAAAAGCAGCCTACCTTGTCGATAGTTTTTACTATCCGACTCTCGCCTACTTTTTCAAAGACTAATGAGGGAACAAGCGTTTAATAGATTCATCAGAAATACCTTTGTCTGCCAAAAACAATTTAAGACCTTCCTCTGCTGAAGTAACAGTCTGTGTAGTCTCCGTCCTCTGCCCATTGACTTCTTTAATGCGAGTAAAAATACCCATTGGAGCTTGGGCAGCAACACGAGCAAGATGCTTCGAAGCGACAAGACAGTTGACTACAAATTGCCCTGACTCATTTAGATAGCCAGTCTCCATCAATTCACTTCCAAAGATACCAAAAACACGTTGTCTTTGTGCGTCAGTAACATGACTAATTTCATCTAAGCCTGAAAGACAGAGAGTGATGAGACGATTTTCCGGCTGAGACATAAATCTTACAGCATTATCAATTGCCTCATCAAGAGTCGGATACTCACAAACGGTTTCAGCCGAATTCACACCTAAAACTGTAACAAAAATGTTTCCCGATAAAGAGGAAACCAAACCGAGAAGACTTAACAGCAATAATATTTTTTTCATAGGAAGCAGAGGTTTGGAACAAAATACGTTTATTGCAAACTAAAAAAACAGAAACTATAGCTATTTCAGAAAATAATGACACAATTTAGGCATACCCAGGAAATCGTTTTCCTATTGCAGAAACTGCTTTTAGAGAGACAGCTCCAAAGATGCCTGAATACACTGACAGGTGGATATGCCGTGGCGGAAGTTGCCGCGGATGAAGAGGGATGGGATTGCCTTTTCGATGGAGTCGATGGTGTTGAGAATGTTTTTGTAACCGATCTCATATTGAGGAATAGCTTTGGGAGATCGGCTGATATGCGTGAATACGGGGTTTGCTGAAATACCAAGTAAGGATTGAAGGGATTGAAGGGTAAGGGAAAGGAGGGCGTCATTGGAAAGGCTGGCTAGGGAGGGGGACCTTGCACCCCCAATATAGGTAGATAGGGTAACAGACCCATGAGGGGCACGACTCGGAAAGAGAGATGACGAGAACAAAGTGCCTAGTATCGAAAGCTTTTCTTTTTCTGGAACGAGCATGCCAAATCCGTTGAGGCGGTGCGGAACTTTCATTTTTTCAAAACCGCAAGTAACAACAGAAACAGGTGCATAGTGGCAATCTTGTAGGGGAGAGAATAGAGTGCTGATATGCGGCTCAAAAGGCAATTCCAGAAGGGCATGACAGGGAACGCAAAGAATGATTTGATCAAATTCCTTTTGATAATGTCCCCACGAAACAGACCAACGCCCGTTTATTTGCCGAATAGAGGAAGGTGTTGCGTTAAAAAAGAGATTCTCTTTTAAAACCTCTGCTAACCTAAGTGGCAAAGACTGCATTCCGGATCGAAACGAAATCAATCTCGACCGCAAAAGGGTATCTGCTGATTTATTTTTTAAATAGTGAAAAGTCCCCAGAATAAGCGAACCATGACGCTGCTCCAGGTTATAGAGTTTTGGAAATGCATATTTGACCGACAACTTTTGCGGGCAACCCGCATAAATCCCAGACACAAAAGGGTTGATTAAATAATCCAAAAACTCACCACCCAGCCGCCGATTGACAAAGCTAGACAAGGATTCATCCGCATTAATTCCTTTCCCAATAAAAGGTTCTAGAAAAACACGCAATTTCCCTCTAAGGGACAAAACCCCGGAGGAAACAAACGACAAAGGAGACCGTGGCGCTGGCAGCGGACGTCCATTCCGCACAATGAAACGCTCTTTTGCGAACGGAAGCGCATCAACGAGCTCACCACTGAGCCCAATTTCCTCAAAAAATCTCAAAACTTTCTTGTCCTTGACTAAAATAGAAGAAGGCCCCTCCTCCGCCAAAAACCCATTCTCCTCATGCGTACGGATATGCCCGCCAGGCAATGACCCCCTCTCGATCAGTGTAACTCCGTGCCCTCGCTTCCTCTCCGCGTAAGCCGCGCAAAGCCCCGTAACCCCACCCCCTATGACTAATATGCGTTTTTTCATTTTGGTTTGAGAATTTTTGGGGAAAACTGCTTTTGGTCCCCCAAAAGCGGTTTTCCCCAAGCCCCTTTCCGAAAAGGAGGTATTTGCGCGGATATAAATTCCTTTCGGAATTTATATCCGCGCAAGGTCTTCTTTTGGAAGAGGATTGATGAAATCGGTTTAACGTTTTGGCATGTGGACCAAGGCGAATCTTTTTTACTCAGATCTCCAAAACCCCGCTGAAATACTTTAGTTCAGGATTTTGAGCAGGCGGACAAGGTGAACACACTTTTATCCTCTTTTCAATAATCCGCAGAAAGATGTTAGTTTAAGTTTTCGAGCAGGCGGACGAAGCGAACATGAGGGAGCGTACATACGTACGTGACCGAATGTGAGTCTGATGTCCAACACACTCGAAACTTAAAATAACTTCTTTCTCTTTAGAGATTAATGGCCTTCCCCAATACTACCGCTGCGGATTCGGCATTGGCTTCGGAAAGAGTGGGATGGGCGTGGATGGATTGGAGGACGGACTCTGGGGTTGCTCCGAGGTCCATGGCGAGGACGTATTCGGCGATCATTTCCGTCGCATCGCTGCCTATTATATGGACTCCTAAAATTTTATTATTTTCGGAATCGACAACGAGTTTTACAAAGCCCTCAGCTTTATCCTCAACAACCGCTTTCCCTGAGGCCAGGAAGGGGAATTTCCCTATTTTATATTTGATTCCAAGGGTTTTAGCTTGCTGCTCTGTGATACCAACGCTACCGATTTGAGGTTGGCAATAGGTGCAGCAGGGGACATTTATTAATTTGCGAGGTGTTTCTTGATTATAAATGCAATCGATGGCTTGAATGGCTTCGAAAGTGGCAACGTGGGCTAGCCATGGGGGACCGATGATATCGCCTGCTGCATAGATATTAGGAATACTTGTCTCGTACCTTTCATTGACTTTAATAAAGCCGCGGTCCAGCTCTAGGCTGATGTGGGCAGGCAGTAAACCTTCAAGCTGAGGGACTACGCCAATGGCCACTAAAAGATGGTCATTCTCGAGAGAGGTTCGTTTTCCCTCTTGAACGACTTCTCCGCGAATGCCGCCTGGTAGAATTTGGATATTTTCCAGCGTTGCATTTGTGAGAATACAGATGCCTTGTCTCTGGAGGGAGCGGGCCGCAGCTGCGGAAACCTCAGCATCTTCTTGAGGCATAATTTGTGACATTTTTTCGATCAATGTCACTTTTGTTCCGAGGGCGTTAAAAGCATACGCAAATTCAACACCGATGGCTCCTGCGCCTAAAACGAGGATCGATTTGGGTAACGTTTTCAAATCGAGGGCTTCTCTTGAAGTCAAGACCCTGGCCCCATCGACAGGCAAATCAGAGAGCTCTCGAGCCTTGCAACCTGTAGCGATCAACACCTTTGAAGTTGTAAGAGACGTACCTTTATCCCGGCCATCAATGATATCAACCCTTTCGTTTGCAACGACTTGCCCAACACCAATAAAATAATCAATTTTATTTTTTTTGAAAAGAAACTCGATCCCACGCGCCATCGTATCTACAACGCGACGCGATCTCTCCATGATTTTTGAAAAATCGATTCGCGGGTTATCACAAAGAACACCGTACGTAGCGGAGTTTTTGATTTCTGAAAAAAATCCAGCACTTTTAATGAGGGCCTTGGTTGGAATGCATCCCCAATTCAAGCAAGTGCCCCCTACCCTTTCTTTCTCTACACAAGCGACGCGCTTACCCAACTGCGCAGCTCTAATTGCCGCCGCATAACCCGCGGGCCCCCCTCCGATTACCACTAAATCATATATCATAAAATGCCCCCATCCTACTTTTCTTCTCCTGAACTTCAACTTTTTTATTGGGGGAACTGCTTTTGGTCACCCAAAAAGAGATTATTTTAATAGTTCGGGCAGGCGGGCAAGGTGAACGCGACGGAGTGTACATTGGTACATGACCGAATGTGAATCCGCTGCCCAACGAACCCGAAACTTAAAATAATCTCTTTTTGCAAAAGCATTCCCCCCCGGCCCAATCCCTCTCCGAAAAAGAGTTTTCTGCGTTTTTGCGCGAGAGTAAAATTTTACAAATTTTACTCTCGCGCAAGTACTTCTTTTTGGAAGGGAATTGGAGAAAACGGCATTTCATGATTAATTATAGTTAATAGCATTGAGAATAGATACGCGGAAGCCCTTCTTTTTGAGGTAAAAAAGAAGGGTTTCCTCAACCGTCCCAAGAAAAACCAACGATTTGGCAATTGGATCTTTCGAGTGGAACCGCAAAAGCGTCTCGACTGTCAATGCATTTCACTATACTTTGAAAGAAAAGGAGTTCGCGATTTCCCAAAGGAAAATCCAAGACCGACGAAGAGTAAGGTTATCTAAAAAAACCCAACTTTCTCAGAAGGATGCAGAAGAAAGCCTTGCGTGCATGTGAATTTTTGTAAAAATTTTACCTGCGCGACAGATTGTTGCCTTTTGTTCTCTTAAGCTTCTTCCAACAAAGAAACCTTGCTTTACCTTACCTTACTCTAACATGAATAGGCGAAACATCTTATTATTATCCCTGCTGGTAGCGATATCGATACATGCTTTATTTTTTGGGAATTTTGCATTTGAAGCCAAAACGTGCGTAGAGTACGCGAAAATGAGCGGATATTGGTTTACGTTTGCGGCCGTTGCTTGTTTCTTTTTTTGTATCTATCGATGGGTTAAGCCGCACATCTTAAAGGTATTTTTGCTAGACCGGCGGGCATGGATTCGGTTTATTCCGTCGCTGATCACAATAATTGCCAGCATTATTTTTATACGGACGCACGAAAGAACGGGGTTTAAGATCGTAATGGATGAACCTGTCCTTGTTGCAACATCGATGGGGATGCACGTGAACCGCCAAGTAGTGTTGCCAGGGCGCTGCCATTACCTCAATAATACGTTTTGTATTCTCAATGGCGGGGTAGATAAGCGACCCTTGATGTTTCCGTTCTTTGTGTCCTTGCTACACGACACAATTGGATATCGCCCCGAAAACGCTTTTGTTCTGAATTTCATCTTCACCATTTTCTTTATCGTAATTGCCTATGCGTGCGGATATACAATGGCTGAGCATGCAGGAGGGATTCCATCGGTTCTATTATTTACTTCGCTACCGTTGTTGACCAGCACGAGCAATGGCGCGGGATTCGAATTAATGAACCTCACGTTCCTGGCTCTTGTTTTTCTACTAAGCATTTTTTATCTAAAAACGCCTAACAAGGTCACCCTATCAGCCTTATGTCTGTCGACTGTTATTTTATCCAATGTGCGGTATGAGAGCGTCTTGTATTGGTTACCCGTTTGCATTTTTATTTTATTGGGTTGGATCAAAGATAAAAAACCTATTTTGACTTGGCCGCTATTTCTAACACCGATTTTCATGATTCCTTACCTTTGGATTCATAAGACATTTATTTTGGACAGGAATCACTGGCAAATGCTGGAATTACCCAAAGAACAATCACCCTTTGACCTCAAATTCATAAAAGAACATTACCCGCTGGCAATCAAATACTTTTTCGATTTCGACTGCGATTCTACCAATTCGCTGCTGATTGCAGTTCCTGGATTTATTGCGCTTTTATTTTTTATTGTCTACATCATCAAAAATCTCAAAAAACTGCGCGAAATCACGATAATCGAAAAAGTGCTTTCATTCTTTGTTTTCCTAGGATTTTTCCCGCATTTGATGTTGTTGCTCTGCTACTTCTTAGACATTGATAATGTGATCGTTCGCCGTCTTTCTCTCCCCCTATACTTCCCTCTGGTCGCCCTGATCATATGGTTTTTCTTTCACTGCTATAAAAATTCCTATCTGTCCATCGGTTTCTGCTGGGTTATAGGTATTTTCCTCGTTGGATTCACACTCCCCAACTCAACCAGCCAACTTTACAACCATAGCCCCATCTTAGAGGAGCTAGAAGGTTCCATCGAATTTGCAAAAGCACACAGAAATGACAAGAATTTCGTCATTATGAGCAACTATAGTTATCTGTTTGCCTCTTATGGAATAGCCTCGATTCCCGCACTAAAAGCAGAAAAATTCAAACAATCTGTAAAATTCCTCCTAGAAAGGAAAAATCCCCTTACTGTCCTAACTCACGAATGCGTGGCATCCTTCGAAAGCCCCATCACTAACAAAATCGACAAATCTTTCAAAAGAGAAATTTATAAGGAATATCCCATCTCACCATTCATGAAGGTCGTCTTCAACCGCATCACTGACGTCGAAGGTGTCACCGCCCCCCAACCCAACCCAGAGGCCAAAACCTTCGACGCCCTTCTCTTTGACTTTGCCAAAAACGTTCCTTAGAAAAAACTTTATTTCAGTTTTCGAGTGTGTTGGGCAGCGGATTCACACTTCCTCACGTACGTTAGTACGCTCGGTCGTGTTCACCTTGCCCGCCTGCTCGAAATCCTGAACTAAAGTTTTTCAGCGAGGTTTTGGAGATCTGAGCAAAAAAGATTCGCCTTTGCGCGAACAAAAAAGCGTAGTCTTTTGTTCGCGCACTATCGCTTTTCTTTGGAAAGCGCGAAAACCTTTCTTTTCTTGTGAAAAGAAAGGTTTTGGCATCTTTTCTCTTCTTTAAAGTCTTATGCTATATTTTTCGTTATTTAGATAATATTTAATGGCAGGGTTTTCTTCAGCGATATCAACGTATTCGCAAAATAGGCGTTCTTTTAAGAAGTCTCCCTTGACTTTATTTTTGTCGAGCGCGGCTGTCTTTATCTCTTTCTGAGAAATTTTCTCTATCTTCATAATAGCCGTGATTACTTCCATTACATCGGCTAATTCTTCTAATAAGTCTTTGTGATTTGATGAACCGTGAACTTCTTTTGCTTCTTCGATTAATTTGTTTTTCAACTCACTCAGGAGAATATTATCGTCTTTTATTCTTCTCGCAGAATACGTTATCCCCAATTTATCAAACAGTATAAGAAGTTTCCCTCTTATAAGCTTATTCATGTAAAATCTTTTCATTTATTTTTTATGTCAAACAAAGCATTTTTATGGTTTTACAGTTAATTGCACCTCCATTCTCAATAAATTTAACTTTACATAAATAAAGTTGGCTTTATCGAGCCAACCAAATTCAAAGAATTCAGTTGGCCTGATTTTGAGCTTTTCGTTGAAGGGGTTCGGACATCTTATTTGTCTATAAATACAATTCTTGACTAAGGGTAATGATTTTAGAAAATGGGTGGCATGGCAGATAAAAGCAATAAATGGCCGGAAAATGTTCCAGGTAAATTTTACGTTGATGATCAATGCATTGACTGCGATCTTTGCAGGGACATGGCCCCGGATTTTTTTGTTCGTAACGAAGATGGCGGTTACTCCGTCGTTTGCAAACAACCTTCCACTGACGATGAAATTGCAGAATGCAATGAAGCCCTTGAAGGTTGCCCCGTAAATGCAATCGGGTCAGATGGTGCTTAACCCTCCCTCTTCTTTTAAAAACCAGCTTTAAGGCTGGTTTTCTGAAAAATACAAAAACCTTTCTTTTCACAAAAAAAGAAAGGTTTTTGCTTTCCAAAGAAAAGCGATAGATTTTGCTTTTGCGCAACGATCTCCTTTCGTGTAAAGGAGTGTCAGAAAAACGTCAGTTCAATTTTTCGAGAAGGCGGACGAGGCAAATCTTTTTTTGCTCAGACCTCCAAAACCTCGCTGAAAAACTTTAGTTCAGGATTTCGAGCAGGCGGGCAAGGTGAACGCGACCGAGCGTACTAACGTACGTGAGGAAGGGTGAATCCGCTGACCAACAAACTCGAAAACTGAAATAATGTTTTTTCCCCAAAATAACATCGTTCTAAATGGGGTCGACAACAATAATATCTAGCGGCGAGCCGTTTTTTTGGAGGGAGCCGAAGAGTTTTGAGACGAGAGCAGTGTCGTTACAGTCTTTACTGAGGTGAGCCAGGTAAATTTTTTTCCATTGAGAGTCGGAAGCGGAGGCGAGTAATTCGTACGTTGTTTCGTTTGAAAGGTGACCGTGGCGGCCCAGGATGCGTTGCTTGACCGACCATGGACGCTTGGTGTCCGCTTGCAACAAGGTCACATCGTGATTGGCTTCGATTACCAAGATATCGACTTCACGTATTTTTAGAGACACCGATTTCGGAAGGTGCCCAAGGTCCGTAACCCAAGCAAGACTTGAATGGGGAGAAAAGGCTTCGTTTGCTTTCGCATTAAAAACAAAACCGACGGGATCATAAGCATCATGGGGAATAGAGAAAGACGTTACAAAAAGCTCTTTAAATGGAAACGAAGCTCCTGTTTCAAACAGCTGCCAGTCAATTTTTTTCGTTAATTTACGTTGGATAGCATCTGCTGTGTCTCTATTCGCAAAGAACTTGATATGCGCGAACTTCGAAAGTCCATTGATTCCAAGGGTGTGATCTGTGTGCTCGTGGGTAAAAAATACAGCATCCACCGATTGAATAGAGACATTCAATTGATCAAGCATCTGCAAGATCCTCTTGCAGGAAAACCCGGCATCAATCAGAACCTTACACGAATCCGTCTCTACCAAGCCACAGTTCCCTGAACTGCTGCTTCCCAACATGCTAAATTTTATTCCCATGCTATTATAATTCAGTTTATGTTGGGGAAAACCACTTTTAAGCGCTTAAAAGCGGTTTTCCCCAGACCCCTTTTCGAAAAGGAGTTATTTGCGCGAAATTAAAATCGATAGATTTTAATTTCGCGCAAGGTGGACGGGTTTTATCCTTTATCCACTTTTTCTATAATCAAATCTTAATATAACTACACATTTCCCTCGTCGAACCCTTTGCCACAGGATTCCCCTCAAGCGCTTCCAGAAAAAGAAGCTTTTGTGCGGCAATAAAATTCCAAAAGAATTTTATTGCCGCACAAAAACATAAAAAACTCCTTTTCGGAGGGGGCTTGGGGGAAGGCTTTTGGGTGACCAAAAGCAATTTCCCCCAAATTTATTTTTCCTTTGAAGGTTGGCGCTTATAATCCGTCTCATAAAACCCAGACCCTTTGAAAGAAACGAGGGCGCCATTGCCGATTTGTTTTATGAGGCTTTCCTGATTGCAATTTGGGCACACTTTAACAGGTTCGGCGATGATTGAGTGAAAAATTTCTATTTCTTTGGCACAGTGTTGGCAAAGGTAACTGTAAGTTGGCATAGATTTCTCCTTTAACGTTTTTTTGAAATATATGCAGTGTAATAAGGGAGAATGAACAAAAATCCAAGAAAAAAAGATATTCCGTATAAGGGAAATAGGAAAAATTGCATCGCTGCAAAAATGAGTGAGGGGACAAAAAGGATTTCTCTCGCACTAACAACGTTTGAGACAATTTCCTTGAACTCAAAGAGGGCGAGCCAATCATCCGTATCTAAAAATCGAGTCAATCCAACGCATGTAAAGGCGGGAGCGAGGAGGAGGGCGATTGAAAACGGGAGATAGGCAACATTTAAAGGGATTCCCAGCGAAAGAACACTTAATATGTTGATGAGCAACCATCCGACAGCAAGCGGCATGACAAAATAGGCGGTCAACACAATGAGAAACCGTATGCCGTCTACAAACAAAGCATCCCACTGTCGCCATTCAGGAACAGTCATTTTTTCTCCCCTTCTGGCTTGCTTTGCAACTTGAAACAAGAAACCAAAAGCAAAAATATTGAGGATCGGAACAAAGGTTATTCCACACCCGATAGCCATTTTCTTTACAAATGACTCATCACGCCTCATTCTTCTTACTATTTCCATTATCCCTGTCATACAAACACTATTTTAAGTTAAACTACTCTGTTTGGCAAAACAATCAATCTACCAGGCATACGACTTATACACCTGTTCTCAATTTTGCTTAATAAATGCTCTTTTTAAATTAAATTCACTGATGAATCACGAATCAACACTAAAAAGCAAACTTTATTCAATTGAAACCGCCATCGATAAGTGGTTGCCGGCAGCATCAACGCGCCCAATTGAGCTACATAAGGCAATGCGCTATTCAATGAGTTCGGGAAAGCGCTTGCGCCCTCTTTTATTGCTAGCAGCTGCTGAAGTCAATCCACGTCCCGAAATTGACCCTTTGCCAGCTGCCGTCGGGGTTGAATGCCTTCATAGCTATTCCCTTATCCACGATGATCTTCCTGCAATCGACAACAGCGATTTACGGCGTAACCAGCCCTCTTGTCATAAGAAATTTGACGAACCCACAGCACTTCTAGCTGGCGATGCCCTGCTTACCTATGCATTTCATTTACTCGCTCGCGCCTATCAACCTTATCCTGAAATTGCAAACCTTCTTGTACTTAAACTCAGCGAAGCTGCTGGCAGCGAACAACTTATAGGAGGACAAATGGAAGACATTTTGGGGGACAAACTGCCCATCGATGAACAAAGGCTAGCATTCATCCACCAAAACAAAACGGCTGCTCTTTTCGCTGCAAGTATTTCCATGGGACTCGCACTCGGGAACAATGACCTCCCTATTCGGGAAAAGGGCCACGAGGCTGGTATTTCATTAGGCCTAGCCTTCCAAATCCTAGACGACATCCTTGATGTTGAAGGCGACCCCTCCCTCATGGGAAAACCCACAGGAATCGATGCAAAAAACAAAAAAATCACCTACCCTACCCTCTTTGGACTAGCAGAGTCCCGTAAAAAAGCCCACCTTCTCATTCAAAAAACCCTTTCCCTCATTGAGACCATCGGCACAAAAGACTCTTTTTTCTACTTCCTCTGCTCCAAATTCTTAGAAAAGTAAATGTCGGGGAAACGGCTTTTGGCCCCCCAACATTCGTGTTAGAATCAACCACACTATATTATTGTCTTGAGAGTATAAGCTTATATTTTCCTATAAATGTTTGATAGATTTTTAGGGAAAGACAATCACTACAAGTCGATTTTGAATGCCTGGACAACATTGGAGGTGCTGTCATTAGCTCAAGGGAAATGGCAAGATGCTTGCAAACAAGCTGAAAAACAAGCTGAAAAACAAAGTAATAAAGGGGACCTGGACGTCATTTTGCTTCCTGATAAGTCAAATGACAACCAAAACAATAAGCAAAAACTGGAAGATATTTTTGAGAAAAGGAAGGCGGAGCAAGAGGAAAAGAAAGAGAAGGAGAAGACCACAGAGGAAAAAAGCGTTTATTATCGGATTCCGCTTGGGACGTTAGATTTGGACTCCATAAATAGGATATTAGAATGCATTTACAAAGAAGAGGGAGAGAACCGACTATTCTCCTACAACTCTTGCGTATTGGCTGAAATTATTGTTGATGAGAATGGACATATAGACAATACACAATTTCCGCAGGGTTTTCCTATTGTCATATCAAGTTTAGCCTGGGGTCTAGTCAAACTTATCCAATATAACAAAGTGATCAAAAAACTCTCTAAAAATGCAGCTCTATGGAAGCTAGCAAGGATAGGGACAAATTTGGCAAAAATATTCCAACAAATTGTTATTCAAAAAAGGTTCCCTGGAGAAAAAGAATGTAAAGAGATAAAATACGATAGTTCCCTTTTGTGGAAAAAGTATGTTACACGAATGAGTAACTTTTCCTTAGAAACTTGGGATAAAGAAAAAAAATCATTGGAATCTGCCCTAAAGAACAAAATGCATAACATCGTAAAGGGCAGGTTGACGCAGGATAACCTGAATACTCTTTACGAAAGCATAAGAAGGTTCTTGGATTTAGATGAAATAGAACACTTTATTAAAGAGGAACCCAAATTAGAACAAAAACTCGGGGAATCGAAACTCATTAAGCCCCCTTATTTCATAGTAGCTATGTCAGCTTCGCACGAAGACAATGAAACGGATACTGGTGAGATTTATCCTTGGATGATAAATAGCTTTTATTCAGATGTAATAACCAGAACAAAGAACGCATTACAGGATAAAAATGCGTCTCCCCTTTTAAAAGCATATCTTAAACAAGGAATTTCGGCCTCAGAAAGGAAGCCCCTGTGTATTGAGGAAAAGGAAGGGAGAGATAATTTGATCAAATTGCTGGCTCCGACTAAAATGCCCCTGGGAAAATGGCCAGATAGCCAACCATTAAATCTGATGCAACAAGCAACAGTAAACGCTGTCAGAGAAATGGGAGACACAGGGATGTTATCGGTAAATGGACCTCCTGGAACAGGAAAAACGACCTTATTAAACGATGTTATTGCAGACATCATCGTGAGACGCGCAGAAGTCATTTCGAATTTAAATAATCCGAGCGACGCTTTTACTAAAAACCAGGATAATCTCGAAGGCAACAGTGATTTTTATAGGCTAATTGATTCATTAAAAGGTTTTGAAATGCTTATCGTTGCTAACTCGAACGAAGCTGTCGAAAATATAACAAAAAAGCTCCCTTTGATGCAAAGTCATTGTTGTTGCGACCTAGAGTATCTTAGGGAATACGCCGAGTACATGATAAAGGGTGGTAACCCTAAGAAGAAACCTAATTTAAAAGAAAAGGTAAATGGCGAAAAAAAAGACTGCAACGATTCCTCTCTTGCTAAAAAAAATGGAACAAAAGAAGAATGCTGGGGACTGATCTCTGCTCCTCTCGGTAAAAGGGAAAACAGGCAATGTGTTGCTGAGATTATAGAAAGCTTATGTGGTTTTGATAAGAGCATTGGAGAACCATTAAATAAAAAAAAATTTAGTACAGACGCATGGGAAAAGGCAAAAAGCAATTTTAAAGGAATAAAGGAGTTGATTGAATATGAAATAAAGGGGCAAACATTCTTAAATGGTCTTCATGGAGCAAATGGGGCAAAACTTGAGGCGGATTTATATAAGCCAAACAATCCTAATAGTTTTATCAATGATGCATTTTTCAATCGGAACAAAGAACATCCTTATAAAACAATTCCTTGGGAAAACAAAAAAATATCCAGATTGAGAGAGCAATTATTTAAGGAAGCTGTTCATCTTCATTATCTATTATTAAATGGAGCTTCTTCTGAAATCAAAAAAAATGGAAAAGAAATCATTTCCTTTTTAAAAAAAAGCAACTCTATTAAAAATGCAGAAGAAAGATTGGCATGTTTATTTTTGATAATTCCAGTATTGTCTACCACTTTTGCTTCTGCAGCCAATATACTCCGCAATACTAAGACAGCATTCCTAGGCTATTTGTTGATCGATGAGGCGGGACAAGGAAATCCACAGTCGGTTGTAGAGGCTATCTCTAAAGCCAAACATGTTATTTCACTTGGAGATCCCATGCAACTTGAGCCCATTGTTACAATCCCATCCAATTTAGTAAAATTAATCTACAAGAGCTATCATATCGATGAGTCTATCTTTAAAGACACTACATCCATCCAAACCTTGATGGATAGAGCGAGCCCTTATTTTGGACGTATCAATGGGCAAGAAGTAGGGATCCCTTTATTCGTTCATAAGAGATGCAAAAATCCTATATTTAAGATTTCCAACAAACTCGCCTATGAAGATAAGATGATTTTTGACCGAGAGGGCAAAGACGATAAATTGCAAGGCCATTCGGTGTGGGTTGACGTCAAAACAGATTACAATTTGAAATCGAAAGTATGCGATGCGGAAATAGAGATGGCAATGTCCTTAATCAAAGAGATTTATCTGCAATACAACGAGCTTCGCGGTCATGTGTTTATCTTAACTCCATTCAGGGAAGTAGCTACTGAACTTCGAAGACAATTGAAGGCATTAATAAGTGGCGAAATAGCACTGTTTGGCTTTAAACTCCAACCTTCATCCCATCCTATCTCGGAAAAAGAACGCCAAAAACAATTTAAACAATTTATCGACAAGACGTTAAAAAGTATAAACATAGGAACAGTCCATAAATTCCAAGGAAAGGAAAGTCGATTAGTTATTTTTGTATTAGGGGCACAAGGAAAAAAAGAAGCACAAAAATGGGCCGGGGGAAAAAAAGTAAATTTTTTGAATGTTGCTCTAACAAGAGCTAAAGAAGCCATTTGTATTATAGGAAATTGCAATGAATGGATACAACACGAAAGCTTTTCTTTTGTTAAGCCCTTCCTAACAAAATGGCATAAAGATCAAGTGGTCGCAGATAAAGAAAGAATCATTGTATTAAGCACAAGAGATCCTCAAAATACAATGAAAACTATTAAGGGATAGATTTAGTAAAATATAGCCTAGGCAATCTAAGAATTGACAAGGTGCGAAAACCTTTCTTTTTGCGCAAAAAGAAAGGTTTTCCCGCTTCCCAAAGAGAAACGATAGTGCGCGAAAAAGGCTACGTCTTTTTGCGCGCCAAGGGGTTGGTTTTTGTAACCACTTTTATTGATTCTATTCCCATTTTTCATAAAACCAATGAATCGTACTCCTTTTTATCGTTGTCATGCGTAAAAATGGTTCCTGTTTTAATATCAAAAAACCATAAATGAATCATGAGTTCCTTTTGTATAACTTTTTCATAAATCCATGGAAAAGTTAAACAATTTTGAAAAGATTGATTAAGCGCCAGCTTGGCATAAGTATCGATATCCTTATTTATATCTGTATTGGGCATTTTTACTATGTTCACCCAATTGGTTATAAAATCATCTTGTTCCAATTTACTATTTAACAATGCCGATATCCCGCCGCATTGACTATGACCCAATAAAATCAAGTGCTTTACATTTAACACCTTGATTCCAAACTCCAAAGCCGCACTTGTTCCATGATGCAGATTATCCTTTTCATAGGGAGGTACAATGTTTGCGACGTTGCGGATAACGAATAAATCACCAGGGTCGCATTGTAGGATCAAGGCAGGATCTACCCTGGAATCGCAACAGGCAATAACCATAATCTGTGGCTGCTGCCCATACTGAGAAAGATTAGTCATCACAGATCCATCCCCCCCTGCATATCTCTCCCTGAAAGCCTTATACCCCTCTAAAATCTTATCAAAACTTCTTTTCATATGTGGTGGTTACTTTGATACATCCGGAAACCTTTCTTTTTGAGAAAAAAGAAAGGTTTCCGGAACCTTCCAAAGAAAAACTAACGATCGCCCAATCAAAATCTTACGATTTTGATTAGGCGATAGGATAAACTCTTCTCTTTTATTACTAATATCCGTAAAAAGGCGACGAAACTGGGTTATCATATTTTACAATAACTATAAATGCCCCCTCGGCAACTCTTCACCAAGCCCCCTTCGACAAAAAAGGCCTTGCGCAGAAGTAAAATTTTTAAAAATTTACTCCAGCGCAACAATCTCCTTTCCTGGTAAAAGAAGTCAGAAAAACGTCAGTTCTGTTTTTCGAGCAGGCCGGCAAGGTGAGATTTTTATATAATAAACCTGCGCTGAAAAGTATTAGTTCAACATTTGGAGAAGGCGGACGAGGTGAACACGAGGGAGCGTACATACGTACGTGACCGAGTGTGAATCCGATGTCCAACACACTCAAAAGTTGAAATAACATTTTTCAGCAATACGTAACCGAAATGCGAATCCGTAGCCCAACGAACCCAAAACTTAAACTAACACCTTTCTTAAAGCGGACTCAAGTGAATGCCAAGCAAGGGTAGCGCATTTTATCCTAGCGGGAAACTGGCGGACACCGGATAGGGCGACGAGGTCGCCGAGTTTGTCGAGCTCGGAGGGAGAGAGGATGTCATTAGTTAGCAATTCAAAAACGATGCTAGTTTGTTTTTGAGCTTCTTCGATTGTTTTCCCTTTGATAGCAAGGGTCATGAGAGAAGCGGACGCCTGGGAAATGGCGCAGCCTTGCCCTAAAAAACTGACATCGGTAATGGTGTCTCCGTCGAGTTTCACAAAGACAATCACCTCGTCGCCGCAGAGGGGATTGACCCCTTCAGCGGAGCAGGTCGGACACTCCATTTTGTGGGCATTGCGAGGGTGTTTATTGTGTTCGAGGATAATTTCTTGATAAAGTTCCTTTAGAGAGTCCATTAAGCAAATATTTTTAGGATTTTCTTTAGCGACGCGACCAAAATATCTATTTCTTCCTTTGTATTATAGATGGCGAAGGAGACGCGATTAGTGCCCGGAACCCCTAGCCGCTTCATAAGAGGCTGGCAGCAGTGGTGTCCGGCCCGAATAGCAATCCCATCTTGATTCAGGGAAGTGGCAATATCGTGCGGATGAATATTTTTTACGAGAAACGAAAACCCACAACTTCTTTTCTTGGGAGACCCCAACAATTTAATTTCATCCATCTGAGAAAACTGATTGATGGCGTAATCCAGCAGTGATTGCTCGTGAGCAACAATGTCATCCATGCGGAACTGGTTGATAAAATCGATGGCAGCGCCCAACGCGATAGCACCGGCGATGTGTGGCGTTCCGGCCTCATAGCGTTCGGGAAAATCGCGAAAAGTGACGCGTTCAAAGGACACGCGCTCAATCATGCTACCGCCTCCCTGGTAGGGAGGCAAGACTTCCCACATTGAGGATTTGGCATAAACGTAGCCGATCCCCGTTGGTCCATAGCACTTATGACCAGATCCCACGAGAAAATCGCAATCCCACTCTTGGACATTGATGGAATCATGCGCAATAGAGTGCGCGGCATCGATCAGCACGGGGATTTTTTGGTCATGGGCCAGCTTAATGATCTCTTTAACGGGATGAACGGTTCCGATGGCATTAGAAATATGTGCTACTGCAACCATGCGCGTGCGAGGGTTTAACAACCGCTGCATCGCTTCGAGGTCTATTTCGCAAGCATCGGTTATGGGAACAGGAACCACTTTTGCACCGGTTTGTTCGCAGATCATCATCCACGGGACAATATTGGAATGGTGTTC
>Ga0154466_1063_pt2 | contig 20495 bp, 18 predicted proteins | sample RifGroC2_FD_105659 | JGI IMG/M metagenome (GOLD analysis project Ga0154466, IMG submission 105659) | Verrucomicrobia bacterium GWC2_42_7 | reverse complement strand
TTGCGACTAGAAGAGATTTCCGGTCAACGTGATTTAAAAGCAGTTCTTCACAAAGATGTTGAATGGTTTCAAAGTTTTTTGATTTTTCCCCTTCTGCTACCACGATGATTTTTTGATGATATTTTGGGAAAAAAGAAAAATTATGGGTTAACTTTGCAATAGCTGGGTTTGTAATAATCGTAATAGAAGAAAATTGCCTCTCCTTTAAAAAAACGTCCAATTGGCCCTTCAGCTGATCAAAGTCTTCAGAAAAATGGATTGGATAACTGCGATCCCCAAGATTTACATTAAGTGATTCCATAAAAATATGTTGGTTTTTTTGGAAAACCCAATAGGCCCCCGAAAAAAGTGGTTTTTTTAACCCCTTTTCTAAAAAGGAGTTGTTTCGCAATCGATTTTATTTTTGCGAAAGATATCCTTTCTGTTTTTGTCAAAAAATAGAGTTTTTTGTGGTATAGACGTTACCTTTGCGCAAAGAGAATGGATTTCATGCTCAAACGTTCGTTGAGTCAAGTTAAATCAATGCTTGAAGCGTAAAGCAGAATAATGGAGGCCTCTAACTCCTTCAGGGAAATGGACTTTTGGCCTCTCAATGTGGTTTTTTTCAATCAATTTCCCCCCGTTTTCAGGCAAATTAGCATTGACAGGGAAAGAAAGGGATAAAAACTGTATACTCTAACATGGAACAAAGACAAATGAAAGTTGGTATATTGACTGCAGGTGGTCTCGCCCCCTGCCTGTCTTCGTCGATAGGGGCGCTCATCGAAGAGTACACAAAGGTTAATCCTAATATCGAAATTTTATGCTATAAATATGGGTATAAGGGATTGCTTCTTGGAGATTCTATAAAAGTGTCTGCAGAAGTTAGAAAAAATGCTAAGATTTTATTTGAATTTGGGGGCAGTGTTATTGGAAATAGTCGTGTAAAGCTTTCAAATACCAAAGACTGCCTCAAGCGGGGACTCATAAAAGAAGGCGAGGATCCCATGAAGGTTGCTGCAGATCAGCTTGTTAAAGATGGGGTTAGTATCCTTCATACCATCGGTGGTGACGATACCAATACCGCAGCTGCGGAGTTAGCGGCGTTTTTGAAAAAGAATGACTACCGCTTGACTGTCATTGGATTGCCGAAGACAGTCGACAACGACGTTGTTCCTATCAAACAGAGCTTGGGAGCTTCTACAGCTGCCGAGCATGGAGCACGTTTTTTTGCTAATGTTGTCGCAGAAAGTACTGCCAATCCAAAAATGCTCATTGTTCACGAGGTTATGGGGCGCAATTGTGGTTGGTTGACCGTTGCCACAGCTCTCAAGTACCGTGAGTTTTTGAGTAAAATGACCTTTGTTTCTGAATTAGGTGTCACTCCTAAAAAGTATGATGTTCACGGTGTCTATATCCCCGAAATGCCTGTAGATCTCCAAACAGAAGCAGCCCGTCTCAAACGTGTTATGGATGAACACGGTAATGTCAATATCTTCATCAGTGAAGGTGCTGGCGTGGAAAGTATTATTAAGGAAATGGAAGCAAAGGGAGAAACGATCCAGCGCGACGCATTTGGTCACGTAAAATTGGATACTATCAACCCCGGGAAATGGTTTGGAGACCAGTTCGCAAAAATGATTGGTGCCGAAAAAACACTTGTTCAAAAAAGTGGCTACTTTTCCCGTGCAGCTGCACCAAATGCCGAGGATCTTTCTCAAATTCAAACATTTTCAAAATTTGCAATCCAATGCGCCCTCCAAAATAAAAGTGGCGTTGTTGGTAACGATGAGGAAAGCAATAATGCTCTCTCTGTCATTGACTTCAATCGCATTAAAGGAGGCAAACCTTGCGATATTCACCAGCCGGCCTTCCAGCAACTCCTTACCGAAATTGGCCAACAAAAAGGCTAAAGATATAGCCTATTAAGAAGTGACAAGGTGCGAAATCCTTCTTTTTTCGCAAAAAGAAAAAATACATAAAAATTCGCGCTTTCCAAAGGGAAACGATAGTGCGCGAACAAAAAAGTGTGACTTTTTTGTTCGCGCAAAGGGTTTGATTTTTGTAACACCTTTTATTCCCCACGCTATATAGCATAAGACATTAAAGTTATTACAAAGCAAATTCCCTCGCCCAGGAAAAATCACTAGATTTTTCTTGGGCGATAATCGCTTTTCTTTGGAAAGCGCGAAAACTTTTCTTTTCTTGCGAAAAGAAAGGTTTTCGCACCTTGTCTATTCTTTAATGTCTTATGCTATATATCAAAAATACTTTCCCTAAAATTGACTTTTTGATTGCTAAGGGATAAGGTATGTACGTTATGAAAAAATTAGGTTTAATTTTTAGTTTATTATTGATAAATGGGGTTGCCTTTATGGCAAAGAATGAGGTTCCCGATCTAAAAGGGAAAGAAGTCCCACTTAAGAAAATGGTGGAACAAAAGATGGGGCTACTTGATTATAAGGTTTTGGATCTAACAGAGAAAGAGGTCTCTCTTAAGGAAATCATGGGAAAGCATGATGCCATTGCATTAGAATTTTGGGCTTCATGGTGTGGTCCGTGCATGGCTTCTATCCCAGGACTGCTTGTTAAGGCTAATAAGTTTAAAGAACGGGGAATTTTAGTGGTTGGTATGAATGAAGAAGGAGTTCTATCTGCTAAGGAAGTAAAAGAGAAGAAGAATGTTAACATACCTTGGTACGTGGAAAAGCCAGACCATGAGCTTAGCAAGCTATTGGAAATAAGGTTTATTCCGCGGATGGTGATCATTAGTCATAAAGGCGAGGTTATCTATAATGACTCTCCTTCCAATGACAGAGCTATTGAAGCTGCGTTCAAAAAAGCCGGAATTCAATAGGGCAAGTATCGTTAATTCCGCTGGAGCTGTGATAGGTCCGGAAACTCCCGTCTTTTTTCTCTCAAGGAGGAAGGGGGTTGGCTATTGCCAATAGAGGTAAAATTTACTATAGAATACTAACATACGGTAGCTCCGCATGTACTCTCCCGCGTTCCCTTTCCCAAAATTCTCTGTTTCCGGCTGATGTTCGACTCTAATAAGACTTACCAATTTAAGGACCTGGTTGAATGGCAAGAAAGCCCCTGCTTGGCTGTGATTGGCCAGCCGATAGAGCATTCACTGAGCCCGAGGATACATAATTTCATCTACTCGCAATTGAGGAGTCCTTTCGATCGTTGGCGTTACTATAAATTTGATATAGAGCCAGATCAATTAGGGGCTGCTTTAGTCTTGTTTAGGGAAAAAGGATTTGTTGGCCTGAATGTAACGGCACCGCATAAAATCAATATCCTAAAATATCTAACAGATATCGATACTGTTGCACAATCGATAGGCGCTGTTAATACAATATTTTTTAAAAAAGATAAGGTGTTGGGATTTAATACGGATGCATTTGGTGTTTTGGAAACGCTGAGGAGGAAGTGGAGAAAGCCGATCCCAGAAACGGACGCTATCATCCTCGGAGCTGGAGGCGCTGCGCGCACAGCCATATCCTGTTTGCTTCAAGAATCAATTCGTTCTCTTTGGGTTGGAAATCGCTCTTGTTCGGGCATAGAACGTTTGACAAACCATTTGGGTGATTTATCAAGATTGCCCATAAAATTTTTCTTATTAGAAGAAATTCCCTATAAAACCCTGCCTCCCAATGCCCTTGTACTTAACGCCTCCCTCGCTGGAAGCGAAGGGAATCAATACAACCCACTTGATTTAACTCGAATTACCCCCTCGTTTGTCTTCGACTTAGTTTACAGTCCACGAAAAACTGCCCTCATCGGCCAAGCAGAAGCCCTTCGCATTCCTTATTGCAACGGACTCCCTATGCTCATCGCCCAAGCACTAAAAGCTATCGAGATTTGGACCTCCTTTTTTCAGAATATATAATCAAACCAACTTAAGTTGGCCCTTCGGAAACCTACCAAATAAAAACTAACGATCGCCTAATGAAAAACTAACGTTTTTGATTAGACGATGGGAGGAGTTTTTCCTTGTTAATAAGATCCTTCAAAAGTGCTTAAACTGTGTCATCTTATCTTGGAACAGCTATATTGGTATCCATAGATTTTTAATTGACTATATATGCAAAAAACTCCGTTGTTTAGACGGAGTTTTTTTATAGAAGGTTTTTGTTAAGTCTTAGAACTTAAACATTGCCATCGCACCGATACGATTGTCGGCTTTACTGTTGTCTGTAACCTTACGTGTGGTTTTCAAGTACTGATACTCAAGTCCTGCAGACAGGTTGTCTGTGAAACTATAGATAAGGTTTGTGTAGACAGTGTAGATGCGGGTGATACCGGTTGATGTCGTTGCCGTTGCGCTAGCTCCAGCCAAGATGTCATTCTTCTTGGGAGCGTCGATGCCATAACCTGTATTCCAAGCTAACTTCTTAATAGGATTGACGGTTGCTTGTAACCAGCCTCCAACTGAACGAACAGATTTGTTGTCAAAAGAGGAATTGCCGCTACCATCTGGAGTGTAATTAATTGTATAATTTGAACCGGCACAACCATAATAAGCTGTTACTCCACCTAAATTAGCTCCAGTATAAGCACTACCTTTGAACGATAAATAAGAAGTCACAGGCAAGTTAATGCTTCCAATGACAGCCCAAACTTTATAGCGACGGTAGGCGCCTGTTGCATCACCCTTCTCTTTACCAACGACACCAGAAATACTGAATGTGCTTGGCTTTTCTGTGAGAAGTTTAACGTCATAAGCTGCGTTATATTGGAGGTGAGGATATCCTGTTGCGGAATAGCCTGGACGAGCAATAGCACCGGTTAATGTGATCTTATCACCCTTTTTCAATTCAGGATTAAAAGATTTTGCTACACGAACTTGGGCTCTCCTGTTTCCTAATTGACCATTATAGGCTAACGTATTGAAGTTGATGGTATCAGGCATTACAGTGATAAAAGAATCCCAAGTTTGACCTGCTAAGACCGTCCATGAATCTTTTACCCATTTTGCATAGGCGTGACGCATGCGTGGGGTGCAAGAACCTTGGCTGGAGGCCGAGCCATAGAAGTCAGTTTCGATGGTAGCAGATACTTTGCCGCCTAACACTTCAGGCCCCTTAACGTTCAACCCTAAGCGAGTTTGACGAGCGGTAGCGCTGAAATGGCTGTTGTTATTTGTGTTTTTTGCTGTTACTGCGTAGGGCAAGTCTCCATTGTTGGTGCTCCCGAGTAAGTCTACGGTACCGTGGCTATCGTAGGACACATTAGCACAGATATACCCATAAAGTTCTACGTCAAACTGTGAGAAAACCTTTCCGGTTTTTCCAGCTGGGGCAGCAATTGAAGTTGCGGACTTTTGGCTGCAAGCGCAAGCATCCAACTTCGATTCTAGGTCGCTGAGGCGAGCCTTTAATAAGGCCAACTCTTTTTCAAGAGCTTGGTTTTGATTAGCTTGAGGTGCAGGACTGCTAACAGGAGCTGTTGCAGGTTTTTCAATATCTGCACCGCCAGCAAACCCAGTTACTGAACTCGCACAAGCAAGCGCAGCAACCATAAGAGATTTTTTGGTCATTTGCATAGTTTGTAGTGTGTTTGTTGTGGTTTGTATTCTCTCTTCTCTGTCTATACAACAGAAAAGCTCCCTCCCGATTTCAAAGGAAGAGAGCTTTTATTAAAGGCTATTATTGACGCAAAATCAAGTTTTTTATGTAGAAGATTTCATTTCTACTACTTGCGGACTCTTCGCAACTGATAAATCTTCTTCTTCTACCTCTATTTCGCTTGCAGCCTCCACTTTCTGTTTCTTGCTGTAGTATTCAGCCAAGAGGAAAAATACGCCGCCAAGAACTGCGCAAGCAACAAAGAAACTGAGTGCGCCGTCCCAACCAAAAACATCTGCAATTTTGCCAATACCCACGCCAGCTATGGCACCCCCCAAATAGCCAACCATACCTGTGAGACCTGTAGCGGCTGCAGCTACTTTTTTAGAGCCGGACTCAGCACCGGAAAGACCGGTCAATGTTTGAGGTCCATATACAAAGAAGCCAACGGTGCACCAGAGTAAGGTGTCTGGGTCAAGAACCGCAACGATAGAGGAATTTAACCATTGTGGGAAAAATGCAGGGAGCATTCCAGCTGAAAGGAAGGGTTTGAAGTCAGGAGCCAAGCAAAATATAAGCATAGATATTGTCAATCCGATCATTAAAACAAAACTGAAAATACCGCGGCGCCCAGAGAACATAAATCCTGAAGCCCATCCAGCAAAAATACCTGCAATCAATCCTGCAACTTCAAGAGAAGATGTCTTGAATCCTGCATTTAAAAGGGAACCTCCTTTTGTTTCTTGTATAAGGGTGGGAGCCCAGCAAAAGAAGCCTGAACGAATGATGTAGACAAAGAAAGTCGCACCGCATACGCACCATAAAGACTTATTGGGGAGGATGTGTTTGAACAACATTTCCTTAAAAGGAATATTTTCTTCAACCGAAGCCTCGTCTTTTTTTATGAGTCCTTCTTTCTCTTCTACAGAGGGCAACCCCATTGATTGAGGCGTATCACGCAATAAGTGCCAAAACAAGAAAGCTAATCCCATGCATAGAGCAGAAGGAACTATAAAAGCGTAACGCCAATTAAATGCCGTTACCAGCCAAGCTCCCCCCATCAAAATAAGGACAGAACCTATTTGGTGGGATCCATTCACGATTCCCCAACGAGTTCCCAGTTGTTTGGGGGAGAACCATTGAGTTAAAGATCGTGTAACAGAAGGCCAGCCCATGGATTGAAAGCAGGCATTGAGGGCATACATTACACCAAAGACCATAATGGAGTCTGTCAAGCCCATGACCAAGCTGCAAATGGCTGCGCAAAAAAGTCCAATGGGGAGAAAATAGCGAGCGCTAGAACGGTCACAAACAGCACCACTTATGAACTTGAATAAACCGTAAATAATTGAAAAAGCTGAAAAAGCCCATCCAAATTCAGCTTTGGTAAAGCCAAATTCTTTAAACATACTTGGGGCTGCAATAGCGACGTTTTGCCTAACGAGATAAAAAGAAGCATAACCGAAAATCAAAGCATACGTTAACCGTGTTCTCCAATAGGCATATTCACGATCAACTTGCTTAGATGTTAGGGGAGCATTATTTTTGGTCATAATCTTAATGGTTTAAATTAGTGACGAGAGGTTAACTAGAAGTTACCATCGGAGCACAATTAAAAGCGTTAGTCAATTTGTTTTTTTTGTTTGCTTAATTTGTTTATTTTTAACAACTTATGATAAGTGCTCATTTTAGGGTTGAGCATAAGCCGAGGAATGTAAAGATAACCATATGCTGTTAGAAGAGGGAATTAATCGATTTTTGGCATTTATTGAGCTCGAAAAGGGGTTATCGAAAAATACCGTTGACAGCTACGAAAATGATTTAAAACAATTCCAGGATGTCATTAAGGAAACCGTTAATGAATGGGAACATGTTTCCCAAGAACATGTCTCAGAATGGGTAAATTCCCTAAGTGAAGAAAATTATACCGTAACAAGTCTAGCTCGGAAAGTTTCGGCATTGCGCACCCTCGCTAAGTTTCTCGTAAGGGAAGGGGTGAGGAAGGCTAATTTTATGGAATTATTCTCTTGCCCTAAGGTCAGACGGTCCCTCCCAGGAACACTGTCGCCAAAGGAAGTAGAAGCCCTCATGGATGCACCCAATTGCTCAACTCCCCATGGCTTGCGAGATAAAGCGATGCTGGAATTGATATACAGCAGCGGCTTGCGTGTCTCAGAATTATGCAAACTAACCTTACAATCCATCAATGTCGAGGAAGGCTTTCTCCGTGTGTATGGAAAAGGTTCTAAAGAGCGTGCTGTTCCAGTCGGATCAAAGGCCATCAGTGCCATAGCAAATTACCTAACGTTAGGAAGACCCTTACTTGTTAAGCCAAAAACAGGCAGTGGCCTATTTATTAGCCAACTCGGGAAACCTATCTCTCGAAAAACCTTCTGGTTACAAATCAGAGATTATGCAAAAAAAGCAGGTATCTCCCAACCTGTAAAACCTCACCTCATGCGGCATTCTTTTGCCACCCACCTGCTCTCAAACGGTGCCGACCTTCGCGCTATCCAGGAAATGTTGGGTCACTCCGATATTTCAACTACTCAAATCTACACTGCCGTCGATTCAAAACGCATCATAGAAGCTCATAAAAAGTACCACCCCAGAAAGATGTTATTTTAAGTTTTGAGTGCGTTGGTCTACGGATTCGTGCTCGGTTACGTACGCAGGTACGCTCCCTTGCCCTCACCTTGCCCGCCTGCTCAAAATCTTAAACTAACATCTTTCTGCGGCACAATGAAAAATGGTAAAAGAAAAGGATTTTAAGTTTTGAGTGCGTTGGGCTTGCGGATTCACATTCGATTACGTACGTAGGTACGCTCCCTTGCCCTCACCTTGCCCGCCTTCTCAAAATTCTGAACTAATGCCTTTCTGCTCGATTGTGTATGAGGAGAGCAAAAAAGAAGGGTTTCCGCATCTCCCTTTTCAATGTATTTAACTATACTATTTCCCTTAACGGAAGATGTTGCTTTTTCAGAGCCTATTCCGGAGTAGAAATATTTGCGCGGGTATCTCTTTTTCGGAAGGGGTGAGGGGAAACTGCTTTTGGGTGACCAAAAGCAGTTTCCCCTCAAGTCCCTAAGAACTACGGCGGCCTCGGCGTTTGCGGGTGTTCAGTTCTTTCTTTGGTGCGAGTTGTCCATCTAGCTTTTGAGTATAGGCTTTTTCAAAAGCTTCTTTTTTCATGATTTGTACCTGGTCGATCTTCTTTTGTTGTTCAGAAGGAACTTTATACCCTGGTAAGTCGGAAGGACTTATTTCTAATGAATCATACTTTCGTGGGTCTAGGTTTGCAACACTGTTATTTCCTTCTTTGTTAGGCCTAATCATTGTCCCATCGTAGCCGATGGTAGTGGCTGTAATAAAGATGATTAAATCCGAAGTGGTGATGTTCTTGACCTTTGAACCAAAGAGATATCCGAAGACAGGAATATCCCCTATGCCAGGAAGTCTTTTATTGTCCATAGAGGTTGTCTCGCTCATGAGCCCACCTATAGCAACTGTATAACCACTTTCTATGGTTACGGTGCTCTCCACTTTCTTTACGTCATAGGCATACAATTTTCCATTACCTGTATCAAAAGATTTTCCTTGATCATCGTTTAGTGCGGATAGTTCAGGTTGGATTTTCATGGTAATCAGGTTATCTTGAGCTTTGGGAGTAACTTTTAGAAGTGTGCCTGTAGGTTTATATTCAAACCCATTGATATTCATTTTACCAGTGAGTGTATTAAGTTCAAATTTGGGGACGGGGATATCGGTTCCTATGTTTATCGATGCGGTAGAATTATTCATGGTGATAACAGTAGGGCTTGCGGTTACCTTTGTTTTTTGGTCGTGCTCGTAAAAGTAGAGCAGAGCTTGGTAGTCTGGTAGGCTAAGAACAGAGGTCGCATTGTGTCCCAACTTCCCTTTGTGGGCATCAAAAGTCAAATTATCCAGTGTACTTGTGTATTCTGCCGGCTTGCTGCTCCCACCCCAAAATGTCGTGTGGTCTATTCCTTTCTTATCATCATTTGTTCGAGTTACATTCAGCCACTTGGCTTCGATCATAACTTGTTTCTCAGGAGTATCCAATGCTTTGATTAGTCGGGTAATCGTCTCTAGCTTTGATCCTTTTGTTTTTACGATCAGTGAATTTGTTCGGGTATTAGCAATGATCGATTCATTTGCGGCCTCATCTGTAATGTCTTTTAACTCCTTGATGAGATCTGCGGCAATAGAATACTTTAATTGAATAACTTCTGTTTTTTGAGGTTCACTTTCTACTTCTGATAATTTCTTTACTTTTATAATATTCCCGTCGGTGATAAATACATATCCTGTAGGTTCCAGGACTGCTCGATATATTTGTTCCCAACTGACGTCTCTTAGTCTAATCGAAGCTCGACCGGCTAGCTCAGCAGGAACAATAACATTCAGATCATATAAATCGGCAACGTTTCTTATGATTACTCTCACTTCCTCATCTGGGCAATCAACAGAAATTACTTCACCTTTATCCAAAGCTGCAGAGGTTTGGATGTCTCTGTCTTTTTCTACGGAACTTTTCTCTGTGTCACTGTTTTTTTTGTTTAAGGTAATGATGTTTTTCTTTGAATCAGCAGCCAGATTCCCCACAACTGGCATGCCGGACCCATCTGCTGAGGCAGGCCCATTCGTAACAACAGGATTAATCTCGGGAATTGGCTGAATCTCTAGGATGCTCGGCGCGGTCGGAGTTATTTCGGGAACCAAAGGCTTAATTTGCACAACACCGGGTGTCTGGGAGACATTATTGGTTGTTTCCCGATTCTCCTTTTCATTTGTCTCTGCTTTTATTTCGAGATTGGGAGTAAGCGGGGTAACGGAGGTAAGGTCCGATGTTGTGTCGGATATAACGTTCTCCTTTTCAGGGATTATGACTGTCGGGGCTACTGTGCTTGTAATTGAGCCCATGCTATTATCTCCCGCGGTAGCTGCGTAACAAAAGAGGCACCCCTCCATTAGAAACACAGAAAAGATGAACTTTCCCTTTTTTTTCATAATAAACGTCTGTTAGTTTTTCCGGTTTAAAGTTGAGTTAAATTTTACGTTCAATCTGGTTTGATTGAGCCGAAGTGTATATGAACTATCATCTACCCTCTCTATGACTATAGCTATAGAGCGATCACCGTAGTTCAATTTGACCGAGTCTCCCTCCCGAACTAGTCTTCCCTTAAAAACAAGAACCCTTTTGTTGTTGACGAAGTAACTTCCTGTGGCTTTTCCCTTTTGAGCAAATTCTTTCAGTATAGAAAGATCATCCATTCCAACGATTGGCATAGATGAAGGTATTGGACTTAAAATGCTCTCACTGGGCATCACATCCTCTGGATAAAAGACATCTGACTTTTCTATGATGGGAGGCCTTGTAATTGCTGTGAATGGATTATAAAGGTCATTTATTATAATTTCCCTAAGTCCTTTATCTACTGGTTTCAATAGTTCCTGTCCTGATTTCAGCACAGTTTTCCGTTGACTTGGTGCAACAACAGAATCTAGTCCAAAAACCAATTGCGAATCCATCAATAGAAACAGAAAGAACAATATTCTCGATATTGAGATCTGTTGAAATCTCCAAAGAATTTTAATCGAAGATAGCGTCTGAATCTTAAGAAAACCACCCTTCATTGAGGATCTCTTTCCCGTTCTATTCATGCTTAGTTACACTCCCAATGAAATTTATTCCGAATGAGCAAAGGACATTCCCTGATTCAACTTCATTTTCAAGATGTAGTTCAGTGATTGTTCCAATGTATTTCTCTCGTTGCAAGGAATGCATAAAGAGTAAGACATTATTGAAGTTTCCCTTTACTTGGATTTTGAAATTAACTTTTAGAAAGTCCTTAGGATCCGGTTTGGACAAGGAATCCACAATGGATTTTCGAGAAATATTAAAGAGAGACGGCGCCGGAGGATTATCGATAGACAATCGATAGCGAGCAGCTTGATCCCAGAAGAATCGAAGAATTTCGGTTTTTTTGGAAGGAATGAGTAGCCTTTCTTCCACTCTAGAAAAAACAGCATTTAATTCGTCTAAGTCTTTCTTTAGTCCTTTGGCGTTTCCTTCATTGGTAACAATGGACTGCTTTCCTTCTTGAAGTGCACTCTGAATAAGACTTTTTTCTGCAATTGTCACGCGCTGAAAAACAATAATAAATATAAGCGCTACTATACCAATAACTTCAGCTACCAGCACCCTGTATCGTTTAAAGAAATTCAATATATTGGCTGAAGAAATCTCGCTCATGAAAGTTTTAATGAAATCGAAATGATAAATTCAATTAGTTTCGAAGAACCATTTCTCTTAACATCATCAATGGTTACATCAATAGAGTGACCTCGTAAAAAAAGGTTATGTGTCAGCGAATTTTTGTATTCGCTTACACACCCAATTGCTTTATCGTCATCCAATTCTTGCGCGCTACCCTCTAGGTGAATCTCATACATGACGACACTCCCTGGCTTTTTTTCTTGATCTGAAACAGCCTGTGGCTTGCATTTTATTTGCGATAGAAAGATGGTATTTGGTTTAGAAGCGACTACAGAAAAGATTACTTCAGTCAAATCTGTTAGAGGAAGAATGGCATTGTGTAAGTCTCCGATCACCTTTCCCTTTTTTAAAAAATCAGCAGAGTACCCCAGCATTTTTTTATTATTCGCATCTCTTTTGTCTATAAACTTCTGTAATTCAATAATATCTGTGTTAAGGTTGCTGATATTAAATTGAAAATATAAAATCACTGCAAGCAAGATGGCTAATACAGCTCCCACGCAACAAATGGCAATGAATCCAATAGGGACAACCCCTACATCTGGCAGTGCTTTTTTATCCAGAAAATCAACATGCCATGGAGTTGAGGTAGGTTCTTTACTTACTTTCTTTTGGAATAGAGACATCAGGGGTTTTCTCGATTACGTTACTCATTAGACTAAATAGGGTTAGCCACGATGAGTGTAAATTTTCTAATTTAATTGATTGATCACATGAAATTTTTTGAGCGGGCAGCCATTTTGAAAAGTCTACAGCCATCAGTTGCAAATACAGTTTTTCCGCTAAGTGTTGCGCGATCCAATCCATGCGCTGCGAAAGCCCATTAAAATAAACGTGATTAATTGTCCTACCCGTTTGCACTTCGTAGAAACCTGTATAGGACTTCAGTTCTTTCACGATCTTTTCTAGCGCTAAGGTTTGGGATTCTTCGGTGTTTGATAGAGATCCAGAATAGAGCGCTTCCTTTGTTGAACTTTCATCGTGAAACTTCAATGATCGTTGTAAGTGTGGCAACATGGCATTGAATCCGTGTTGGATGGCATGAGCTACCTCAACTTGCCCCTCTTTAAGGATTAGAACTTGTGTCTTGTGACTATCGATATCGATAAACAAAAAGGGATCTTTGTTCTCTATCTGATTAGCATATGACAGTATGCTACCGATCGAGCCTATTATCCCTAGCTCTAGTCGAACAGGGAAAATATTCGCTGAAACCAAAAGAGATTGCCTTTCTCGAAAAGAAGACGTCAATGCCCCACAAAATAAAATATCTTTTGATGTATCTGTTTCCGGATTATAGTCTTGTCCTGTCTCTCCACTAATAACTGCAACGCTGTTTTCTTCAACATTTACGTTAAAACGTTCCTTTAGTATTTCAGGAAATGCATCTGCTGTTATCGAACGGTACTTGTTCTCCAGCTTCAATTTATGCAAGAATTGGCTACAAAAAGCAACACCGCAAGCTCCCATCAAATACTTGCCTTCTTTCCCCTTTACAGCGTTTCTGAGTAGTTCAGCAGTATCATCGCCATTAAGTTCATAGGGGATCTCATCTAAGGATTCCACTATCAATGGAGTCTCTAAATTAGAGACTTGTGCAACTCTGATCGTAAAGTCAGACATGAAGAGAAACACTCCGCGTTGCTGTTTTTTCCTTGCCATTAATATCAACCCCTCTTTTCATCCAAGCACCTAGGCATATCATACACTCACAAAACCGAGCACGCCCCGACTTATCTGCATTTAAATAAAATTTTTCCAGGAAATCAACCATTAATTAGCTTTTCTTTAAAACTTATGCAGAGGGAATAGGTTCCTAACGCGAATCCTGGATAAGGAATTTTTTGAAAAAATATAACCCATTAATCAATAAATAATATCCCTCGCCGAAGAAATTTATTATGATTTGTATCCGGCAATATCCATTTCCATTCGGGAAATGCGGAAGCCTTTCTTCTTAGTATAATTGACTATAAAAGCGGTTTCCCCAAATCTTCTTATCGTGGATTTTCATTAAAAAGATCAAGGTTGCTTGAAAAAGTTAACTTGACGTCTTTTCAAAAATTGGTGTTGTGTGTTATGTATAGCGTGTTACTAGGGTTAGCGGGTGGCAAAAGGTTTTTCTATCTAAGTAAAATGGCTAGATTTTATTTGGATGATTTCCTCTTTTCTTTGAAAAAGAGGAATCTTTCTTTTTTGAGGAAAGGAAGGATTTTTCTTTTTGTTACTTCTGAACTTATTATGTGTAAATTCCCTATAAATTTAAGAGAGGGTTAACTTTTATGAACGGAAGCAAGAGTGTTATTGAGCCATCTATGGAAACGATCGTATCGTTGTGTAAAAGGAGAGGATTTATCTTTCAGTCATCTGAAATTTATGGTGGGTGCAATGGTTTTTTTGACTATGGTCCTTTGGGGGTAGAACTGCGCAAAAATATAAAAGATGCGTGGTGGCACGATATTGTGCACTGTCGGGAAGATGTCGTGGGCATTGATTGTTCGATCATCATGCATCCTAAAGTATGGCAAGCCTCTGGACATATAGGGGGATTTTCTGATCCCATGGTCGATTGCAAGGAATCCAAGTTGCGATATCGGGCAGACCAATTATTTTTTGGAGAAGTCATCGTTGCTGGAGAGAATATTGGATATATTTCCTTGTTGGAGAATGGAAACATGCAGACAGAGGCTGATGAAAAAGCCGATTCTCTTAAGAGGAAACTTGGAAAGCAAGGGCTTTTGGAAAAGGTTGTATTGAAGCCTTATACAGAAGCAAAGCCCCATGAATATATATTAATTCCTTCACCGGGAACTGGGAAGGCTGGTTCATTGACTCCGCCTAGAGACTTTAATCTCATGTTCCAGACCTATATTGGTGCCTTGAGGGATGAGTCTGCAATCGCTTATCTAAGACCCGAGACGGCTCAGGGGATGTTTGTTAATTTTAGGAATGTGGTAGACACTTCCCGTGTAAAGGTTCCATTTGGTATTGCGCAAATGGGGCGTTCTTTCCGCAATGAAATTACTCCAAGAAATTTTGTATTTCGTTCGCGTGAATTTGAGCAGATGGAAATGGAATATTTTATTGCTCCAGATGCTGATTGGGAAAAACTGCATGCAGATTGGATTGAGTCTCGGTTGAATTGGCATAAAAGCATTGGATTACGCGAAGAGTTACTTGGATTAGATGTCCACCCGAAGAACAAATTGGCTCACTATTCTCGAGCATGTACGGATATTACATTTAAGTATCCATTTGGGGTGCAAGAACTTGAGGGAATTGCGGCGCGGGGCTGTTTCGACCTAACGCAACATCAAGAGGCAAGCGGAAAGTCATTAGAGTATTTTGATGAGGAGAAGAAGGCCAAGTACTTACCTCACGTTATTGAACCCGCTGTGGGCGTTGATAGAATTTTCTTAGCTATTCTTTGTTCTGCCTATGACGAAGACGAGATAGAGGGAGAGAAGCGCACTGTTTTACGCTTCCATCCACGCATGGCCCCTATCAAGGTAGGTGTTTTTCCGCTTGTCAAAAATAAGCCAGAACTTGTGGAAAAATCACGTAACTTGTATAAAAAATTGCAACGTCGTTGGCCTGTAGCTTATGATGCCGCTGGTGCGATTGGTCGCCGTTATCGTCGAATGGACGAAGTAGGAACGCCTTTTGGGGTTACCATTGACTATGAAACTCTCGAAAATGGCACCGTTACTTTAAGAGATCGCGATACGACGAAACAAATTCGCCTAAATGAAACAGAATTATTTCAGTTTCTTGACGAAAAAATTAATCCTTGATGCCCTATGGGAAGAGATTTGTTAAACGGGGTTAAAGAAAGCTACGATGTTGTTGTCATTGGTAGCGGACTAGCGGGATTGACAGGTGCCAATTATCTAGCGAAGCACGGGAGAAAAGTGCTTTTACTAGAGCAGCATTTCCAATTAGGTGGGTTAGCTGCGTGGTTTAAGCGCAAGAACGGGCATATATTCGATGTTTCGTTGCATGGATTTCCTGTCGGGATGATAAAATCCTGTCGAAAATATTGGAGTAAAGAGATCGCCGATGCGATTGTGCAATTGAAGGATATCCGTTTTATTAATCCTCAGTTCAGTATTCAGACTACTTTTGATCGTCAAGACTTCACTCGCTTATTGGAAGAAAAATTTGGTTTAACCAGAGAAAAAATCGAGGCTTTCTTTGATCATTTGCGCGGCATGAATTTTTATGACAATGACAAGCGTACGACTGGCGAATTGTTTGAAGAGTTTTTCCCTAACAGGCCTGATATTCATCGCTTGTTAATGGAGCCCATTACCTATGCGAATGGTTCGACGCTTTCGGATCCTGCGATTACTTATGGTATCGTATTCTCCAATTTCATGAGTCAAGGCGTCTATACCTTTAAAGGAGGAACGGATTTCTTTATTGAGCAAATAACTCATGAGTTGCGCAAAAATGGTGTGGATATTCGCAAAAATTGCTCTGCAGAAAAGGTGATATTGGATAAACAAGGAAAAGTTCCCTTGGTAAAGGGAATTGTCGTTAATGGCAAAGAAATTGCCTGCAAGAGTATCTTATCTAATGCGAACCTTCGGACAACCGTGCTCGATTTTATTGGAGAAAACAATTTGCCGGGAGCCTATGTCCAAAAGGCCAAAGATGTTCGTATAAACACAAGTTCTTGTCAGGTTTACATGGGCATTCGAGAAGGCGAATCCATTCCAAACATTGGCGACCTTATTTTTACCTCAGAAGCAGCTTCATTTTCAAGTGACGAATTGTTGAGTTTTGAAACCAAAAGCAGAACTTTTTCGATTTACTATCCACAAACACGACCTCAGTCCAAATCGCAATATGCCATAGTTTCCTCCCAAAATGCACATTACGAACATTGGAATCGATTATCAAAAGAGGAATACGCACAGGAAAAGAAAAGACTAGAAGAGGAAACGGTTGCCGCCTTGGAACGGCTCATTCCAGACATACGGACAAAGATTGATTGGATCGAATCGGCGACCCCAAAGACCTTTGAGCACTATACAAAACATATACACGGGGCTTCCTTTGGCACAAAATTTGAAGGCCTCGATGTGTCTTTAGCCTTGTCTGACCATGTGCATGGTATGTACCATGCAGGGTCCGTCGGTATTATAATGTCTGGGTGGTTGGGGACTATCAACTACGGTGTCATCACCGGAAACAAAATAGATGGGTACCTGCAAAACTCCTGAGAATTATACAGTAAAGAAGAAATAAGTGGGCCCACCGGAACCCCTTTCTTTTTGAGGTAAAAAAGAAAGGGGTTCCGGACCTCCCCTAAGAAAAACCAATAATCAGGCCGATCAAATTCTTCGAATTTGATCGGCCTGATAAGATGGATTTTGTTTAAGTTCTCAACGATGCCTCTTTTTTGGGTCAACCTCATTCTGTTTGGCTATATAGTTGATCATCTTGAGAATCGAGGCGCTTTTGCGTTTCATATCGAAATGTGTAATGATCTAAACCTATTTGGCGACAAAATCTGTAAGATTTTGGTCGCCAAATCGTTGGTTTTTCTTGGAAAGGTCGCGGAAACCCTCCTTTTTCAGGTACTAAGGTAAAAAAATGGGTTCTAGACTTTTCGGAAAAAATGATCGAGTTTATTCTTTTCTTGAAAATAGCCATCTGTTTGTGTCAATAGATTTTCAGTTTGCTATATATAGTATACTGCAATTAAGAGGTCCAACTCCTTTTCTCTCGCCGAAGATAAATCGATAGATTTTACTTCGACGATGATCGCTTTTCTTTGGAAAGCGAAAAACTCTTTTTTCCCCTGTGGAAAGGAAGGTTTTCGCATTTTGCTTCAAGATATTTAACAGTAAAAAGATTGACAAGTGGGCTTTTTTTGAGTTATCCTAAGGCTCCTATGAAGAACATTTTGGATCTGCTTGTTGAACAACCCATATTTGCGGAACTTAATCCGAAGCAAATGAGTGTGATTGCGACCCATTGCCATATCAAAACCTTCCAAAAAGATGAAATTATTTTCAATGAAGGGGAAGTTGGTGATGCCCTTTATTACATCATGGATGGGATAGTAAAGGTCTTGAAAAGGGTAGGAGAGGGGCACAATATTGTCGTCGCGAAGATATTACCAGGCCACTTTGTTGGAGAAATGGCTTTATTGGATCGTACTTGTCGATCAGCTTCAGTACAAGCGACTGAAGAAACGACTACTTTGATGATAGAAACTTCTCATTTCGACGCAATTTTAAAGAGCGATGCGCAAGTTGCATTTTTGTTGATGAGGTCCATTGCTAAAATCATTAGCGATCAACTCCGCCAAACAACAATGAAACTTGCAACCACACAGTTAGTCATTGATTGATTGATTGATTGATGTGAAAAACCTTCTCCTCATAAAGAAAAATATGCTTGCCTATGACCCAATCTTCTCATTTAATGATTCCTAGTCCCTGCGGCGGAGGGATTTTCCATTAACCAACAAATTGACAAAATCTATGAAAAAAATAAGACAAAAAAATAGCGCCTTTACGCTAGTTGAAATCATGATCGTGGTGGTCATCATCGGATTACTTGCCTCAATGGCAGTTCCAGCCTTTCAAAAGGTAAGATCAGATGCCCAGCAAAAAGCTGCCCTCAATAATTTGCGCCAACTTGCCGCTGCAGGCCAACAGTATCTGTTAGATCAAGGAGTGACTACGGCTAATTATACTAGTATAGTGGATCCTACCGCAACAACCGCTTACTTGCGTACAATAAAACCAATTGCAGGAGAAAGTTATACCGGTCTAGTCGTAGGGACAAGTGGTAACCTTACTGTTTCTGTCGGTGGTGTTACCGTAACTTACACCTATTAGTTTTCGATTCCTTTCCTTGAGTTTCAAAAAAAGGAATTCCTTCACAAAAGGGGCTTTTTGCTAGCTGAATTTAGTTAAAAAAGATGTCTGGCTTTAGACAGTTCTAAAAAATCCTTTTTTAGGTCAATAAAATATATTTCTATCTTAAGGTAAGCTACATCTTCACCGGGGATTAGCTTACCTGGGGGCGTTTAGTGGCATATATCCTATCTCCCTGAAGCTCTTTCTAAAAGGGTTCGCGTAGAATTGCTGGTTTTTCTATGAAGCCCAGAACCTCTTTCTTTTTGAGAAAAAATAAAGGGATTCGGAAGGAGGATCAATATCGAACCCTACTATAAAAATACCGATTTTTTTAATCTACATAACTAAGATCATAAGACTCAGTGTTGGAGAGACTTCTCTGCAGCTGAAAATCGAAAAAACTATGAAACAAATACGCCAAAAAAAGAGTGCATTTACGCTGGTTGAAATCATGATTGTAGTGGTCATCATTGGATTACTTGCCTCGATGGCAATTCCTGCTTTTCAGAAAGTAAGGTCAGGTGCTCAACAAAAGGCGGCTCTCAATAACTTGCGTCAACTCGCAGCTGCAGGTCAGCAGTATCTGTTAGATCAAGGAGTGACTACGGCTAATTATACGAGCATAGTTCATTCTACCGCAACAACCGCTTATTTGCGTACAATAAAACCAGTTGCAGGAGAAAGTTATACCGGTCTAGTCGTACGGACAAGTGGTAACCTTACTGTTTCTGTCGGTGGTGTTACCGTAACTTACACCTATTAGTTTTCGACACCTTTTCTTGATTAAAAAAGAACCCCTTTTTAAAGGGGTTCTTTTTTATATAGCTATAGTTAAATGCATCCAAAATCGAGAAACTTTTGTGTTTGATATTATAGTGAAATGTATTGACAGTCGAGTCGCTTTTGTGGTTCACCTTGAAATATGCAATGGCTTAAATTTATTTGGCAATCAAAATCTGTAAGATTTTGATTGCCAAATTATTGGTTTTTCTTGGGAAGATTTGCGGAAACCCTTCTTTTTTACCTTAAAAAGAAGGGTTTCCGCATCTCCGTTCTCAATCTATTTTACTATAACTATAGTCATTGCAATTTATACAAATTTTGTTTTTAATGAAAGTATGGAGCCCGCAGGAGGTGGAGAGGAAGTGTTAGAGTCGATAAAAGAAAATATTCGACGTGCTTATATCTATTATAAAGAAAAAAGGTTTGAAGATTACGAATGTGTAATGAGGCAATCAATTCCGCAGCAAGTAGAAAATTGGATTGCCTCTTATCCAATAGAGGAAAGGGAATCAAGGCGAACTTACTTAAAGGGAGTCTTTTCTGAGGAGCTTAAGAGGGTTGAGAATGCTTGGGTCACGAGTGAATTTTTAGATGCTTATTGGCATCCTCAACTTGATTCATTGAGGCAAGATATCGAAAAAATCAAGCAACAACTAACAATCATTACTGCCATGGCTAAGGAAAACCCAGCTCAAAAAAACTCACTTCTTTCTTTTTTGTCAAAAAATCCCGAACAAGCCTCATTTAGAGCATCAAAACCTCAACAAAAGAGAAGTAAGTGGAAATTCAAGCTCTTCTCTTTCCTTTTTAGGAAAAAGATCCCGCTCGCCGATCGTCCCGATCTTATCAATAACATCCTGGACCAACAAAAAAAGTAGGAATAGATCAGGACCCGAAAACTCTTCTTTTCATAAGAAAAGGGAGATTTTAGGATGTGATAGCAAAAACTAAACTATATCACAGAAGGTTGTTTCTCTC